>Ga0224510_10000002_pt1 | contig 283343 bp, 256 predicted proteins | sample SF_May12_sed_USG_FD_170161 | JGI IMG/M metagenome (GOLD analysis project Ga0224510, IMG submission 170161) | Sediment microbial communities from San Francisco Bay, California, United States - SF_May12_sed_USGS_4_1 | ecosystem: Environmental > Aquatic > Marine > Sediment | place: USA... | reverse complement strand
ATTACTATAACGCCAGACATCAGGGCGCACGATGCGCCTGCGCAGCCGAATCCAGGATGGATGAAAGGCTGCGTGACCCCCAGGTAGGCCGTTTTATCAGCGCCGATACGGTCGTAGACGGCGCCGAAACAGCTGCGGGCTGGAATCGGTATATGTATGTTCACGGCAATCCGATTATGTATAAGGATCCGAGTGGGCATGCCGGTGAAACTAGTGATAAAAAACAAAATTCCATCTGTAAAGAAATTCAGGCAGAAATTGAAAAAAAGTATGGGGACAGTAAGACGAACGATCAAAAAGCGGTTATTTTTGATGATATGATTCGTGAAAAATTACAAGTAAAGCAACCGAATTATGGCCAACAAAATTGTATTGCCACATCAAAAACAATGTTATTAATGTCAGAAGGTGTTATTAAAAATGTTCCAGAAGCAAGATCATTGCGAAGCAATTTTATGGATAAGTTTGCAAATGCTGTATATCCGGATATGACAGATAAACAAAAAGAGGATCGGGGCGGTTATAGTCGTGAAGCTGAAAATTATAATAGATTGTCTATATCACCAATAAATAGTGATAAGGAACATACTGATAACTATAAAAAAGACAATGCATCTCTGATTAATAAAGCGGCCAACGATCCCAAAATAGGTAAAACTCCAGGTGATTATACATTTCAACCCATTTCGACAAAGGAAGCATTTAATTTGTTAAATGATGGCGGTATGGTAATTGGTTATAAAGATAAAAAATTAGAACATATTAATGCCTTTTATTTAAATCCTTATAATAATAAGATTAATGCGATAGATCCTATTAATTCTGATCATTACCCGACAGGTGTAATCAGCGATAATAATGAAAAAAGTTTTAGTGGTACTGTAGGGGGCGGTTTTGAAAAACTGGTTAAAAAAAAGTAGCTTTATATTGTTGCTAATCTTTGTATCGCCGGCAGTTTATTCGCGAAATATTACTGATTTAAGCGCTGAAGACCGTAAAAAGCTAAAAATATTAATGGAAAAATTTTGCGGGGTAAAAATTAAAGAAACCTATCTTGAGCCGGAATTGCAGTTTTCTAAAGCCGTTAAACTTGGATACGATTCGTATAATCAGAATGAAAATTTTTATAACTATGGTTGTTTTCTGAGACTAACTTCCAATGAATCTGATCTTTATGAAATAGATTATGATTTAGAGGGGAATAGGAGTTTCTTAAAGTTTATAGAAGTACAAAGAAAACAGGAAAAAAACTTTTTAATAATCCAAACGCAACATGCGATGCCGTACCAACCTGATGTATTTAGTACGTTAATGAAATATAAATGTTTTTATATACATTTTGATATCTGGGTAAAAACAAGTAAGGATTTGTTTGATATATTAAAAAATGCTGAAGAGTACATTAAGAATGGTTACGGTATAAAAGAAAATTTTCCGGAATACATAGAATATATTGATAAAACATACAAAAGTCGGACTCCAAATATATCAGACCCTGAAGCCAGTAGTATGAAAATGGCATATGAAATAGCAAAAATTCTTGAACCATACGCAAGTTGTAGATAATTATATAGATCCAGAAAATCATATTCTTGTTAGTACTAAATTAGTACTTAAGAACGAACACAGAAATAAAAAACTGGAATCATTTCCATCCCACAATCCCCACCAAATTTCCTGCTTTACCGCGTGAAGCGCTGTGGGGTCGTTTCGCATGAACTTGTTTGCGGCGATCATTTTGTTTACGTTGTTGTTTCAGTACCTGCTGAACGTGGTTTCGGAGGTGTTGAACCTCCGGTCGATGTCGGTGGAAATTCCGGCTGAGTTTGCGGGCTATTACCACGGCGAAAAATACGAGACGTCGCAAAGGTACACCCGCGAAAAAACTCGCTTTGGTTTTATTGTTCAGACCTTTGACCTTGCCGTGATCCTGGCGTTCTGGTTTGTCGGCGGCTTTAACGCGGTCGACCTCTGGGTAAGGTCGTTTGGTTATGGCTCGATCGTAACCGGCATTGCCTATATCGGGGCCTTGATTTTTCTAAACGGCCTTATCAGCCTTCCTTTTAAGATTTACGGTACCTTCGTGATCGAAGAAAAATACGGCTTTAACAAGACCACGGCCAAAACCTTTGTTCTCGACATCGTCAAGGGCGTCTTGCTTGGCGCCGTGATTGGTACGCCCGTTTTATATCTTATTCTGTGGTTTTTTGAAAACGCCGGGGCAGGGGCCTGGCTCTACATCTGGCTTTCGGTCGTCGCCATCAGCGTGGTTTTGCAGTTTGTCGCCCCGGTCTGGATCATGCCGCTGTTTAACAAATTTCAACCCATGCAAGACGGCGCCCTGAAAACCGCCATCATGGACTATGCCAAAAGCGTCTCGTTTGCCCTTAAAGATGTATTTGTCATGGACGGCTCAAAACGTTCCAGCAAGGCCAATGCCTTTTTTACCGGTTTTGGCAAAAACAAACGTGTGGCGTTATTCGACACGCTCATCGAGAAGCAGGAAGTCCCCGAGCTGGTTTCGGTGCTGGCCCACGAGGTCGGTCACTACAAGAAAAAGCACATTCTAAAGGGCATGATCTCCGGCATGGTTCATACGGGAATTTTATTTTACCTGATGTCGTTTTTTCTGGCCGAGCCCGGATTGTTTTCGGCGTTTTTCATGGACAACATTTCGGTCTATGCCGGTCTGATTTTTTTCATGATGCTGGTTTCGCCAATAGAAATGATCGTCTCGATGGTCATGGGCATCTTCAGCCGCCGCCACGAGTACGAGGCCGACCGCTATGCCGCCTTGACTCTCAAGACCCCCGAGCACCTCATCAGCTCCCTGAAAAAACTCAGCGTCGATCACCTGTCGAACCTGACCCCGCACCCGTTTTACGTGTTCCTGAATTACTCGCACCCGCCGGTCCTTGCCCGGATTCGGGCCATGCGAAATATCGATCTTTCTAAAGATCCGTCGTAAAGAACGCGCTTTCAAAATACATTTTGGAAAAATAGTTGTCGCACAGGCTCTGAGGCCCCCTTCGCAGGGGGCCTTTGCGTTTTTTTTGTATTTACAGAAAAAAATTTCATCGAGGTGTAAAAAATCGGGGGAACTCTCAATAACACTATTGAGATGCGTTTCTTTATCCTATTCATATTCATCAACCTTATAATAATTGCCCCGGTACAGTTGCCGGCAAGACCCATGCCCCTGTTGAATACCGGCGGCCAGGTGGAGGTTTTTCCTGGCTTTCACGAAAACTCATTCGAGTTTGAATCGCATCTTGAAATCTTCTATAGATACCAGTTTCTCTACCTCAGGGCAGATGTACAAAGTCAGGGGGTTGCCCCGGTTGACGTAAAGTATATTTTTCAAACGGGGTATGCGTTTACCACGGGCTGGTTCATCGGGGGCGGGGTAGAGTTGGCCCCGGGGTCTTTGCGAAAAACAGAGACAACCCCGGCGGTAGAGATTTTAAAAGAAAGCGAGGCCCTGGCGGGTTTCTTTCGATTTTACCTCGACGGCAGGTATTCCTGGGGCGCCGTTGTGCGCTCACGATCTGTTGTAGATCTTGAATTTTTAACGCAATATGAATTTTCACAAAAGCCAGCCTTTTACCTGAGGTTGTCGGTTTTGCCTGTAGAAACCTTCAAGGCCGGCTTTTCGTATGAACCCTTTGGCAACTTAACCGGGTTGTTCGTGGCGCTTAACGGCCAAAGACTTGCCGGCTCGCTTGAAGTAGCGCATAATTTTTCAACCCACAACGATACCTATGTAAAAATCCAGGCGAGGTATGTTTTTAACACGGCGGTGAAACCATGAAGTCGATTGCGGGGCTTTTCGCCGTTTTGCTTTCCATGGTTTTACTGCCGTCTCTGTCGGCGTTTATGCCAATTCAGGCGGCCGACATAACCGGCAAGGCGGGCGCCGATAAAAACGGCTTTGGCGAAAAAACCCTTCTTTGGATTTCCCTTGTCGATGATTACTTTGAGGCCGGTTATTTTGGCTATGGAGAGATTTCGCTACCCTATGGAGGCATACGTTTTGAAGACGAAAGCCTTGAACTTGATGCCGGGTATGCCAGCCGGACAGTCGGCGAAGGTTTTTTACTCTCGCATGGGGAATACTTTCCAGGCCAAATAGCGACGCCCGATGCGCGCCCGGCGGGTTTTCTGGCAAAACTCAAAAACAGGTACTTTCATTTCGAGGGTGGTTCGTACTTTCTTCCCGAAATGGTACCCGGCGCAAATCACCAACCACCGCCCGTGATGAACCTGGTTTCGCTTTCGGCGCCGCTTGAATTTTCCATGTTTAGCTTTCAGCCGGGTGTGGCATTATCAACGACACGTTATGTGGCGCCTGGCCTTTGGCTAAAACGGCCGCAGTCACCCGACACGATCCATACCCTGGTTGACCCTTCTGTGTATGCCGACCTTGGCATCGCGGATACTTTTCAAAGCCGGTTTGAGTATTCGCCGCGCTATGGGGCTGTGGCGGCAATGCATCTTCATGGACGATATCTATACGCAGATGCCTGGCTCATGTCGATTCGTGGGCCAACCCCATTTTCAGCCGATCTGTATGACGCCTCACGTCATTATTATTTTTCGTTTCGAACCCCGAATTTCAAACTGAAAATATACGATACCAATTCTACCGCACAGGCAAAAAGTACGATCACGATGGATTCTTTTGGACTTTTTCATTACATGCACGCTGACAATACCCTTGTGGGTTTATTTTACAAATCCGACCAGGAAAAGCTCTCGGGGTATTTTTCTTTTTACATGAGCCCCCGCTCAGATGCCTGGGTAAACTCGCTGGGGGTACACTTTGCAAACGACTGGATGTTTGTCTTTGTGCAGTCGGTCAATACCTCCAGGCAGTATTACCCGCTTGACGACCAGGTCATCCCGGCAAGATTTTATTACGGCGGCGCAAGCCTGGATTCGGCCCCCGGCTTTGATCATTCCTACCGGGGTTTTCAATTTTATTGGAATCAAAAAGAGTTTTTTGCGTACGTTTCTTTGTTACAAAATTATTCCGAAAAACCTTTTGAAAAACAATCCGAAAGCCTTGCGTTGGTCATCCGGCTGGAATATGCCAAAACATTTTAAGGCGGTTTTTTGCGCGTTGCTTTTAGTCGCAAAAATGGCCATCAATGCTTTATGTTAATGCTTTATGTTAATCTTTTACGTTGAGTTCGATGCTTTCCCTGGCTTCCGGCCCCAGGTAACCGGCGGCCTTCCAGATGATCTTTCGGGTCTTTTTAAAACCGCTGCCCATGTTTAGCCAGTTGTCGTAATAGACGTCTTCAAAGATTTTACCGTTGGAGGTTTTCCAGCGGTTGTCGGCAAAGACTATATAGTTAAAGATATATTTCTCGATCGGCGTTCTCATATCTTCGTCGGCGTAACTTTCAAAGGTGTAGATGCCCCATTTTTCCCGCCCAACGCCGGAATCCACGATGTTGGCATAGATCGGGAATTCCTTCGACATGCGGAAGGTTTTTTTCAGGTCCAGGTTTAAAAAGTCTTTTTCCACAAGAATGCCGTAGCCGGTGGCCACCGGGGGGTTGTTGTTTTTATAAACTCCCGAGACCAGGTAGGGAAGGGGGTTTAGCATCTTGCGGTTTACCGAGTCGTAAATAAAAAAGTGCAGGTGGGCGCCGCCGGAATGCCCCGTGTCGCCGGATTTACCGATGGGTTCCTCGACATTGACCTCGGCGGTTTTGTCGAGCTTTGCGTTGATTTCCAGGAGGTGCATGTAGCCGCTCCAGAGTCCGTTATGGTCGAGCACGACGGTCTTGCCACCGCCAAAGGGAATATCGCCGGGACGAAAGGTCGCCCTGGTTTTCCACAGCAGGCGGCCATTTAAAACCGGGTATACGCCGATACCCTTGCCGACAATGTCAAGGCCGTTGTGAAAATGATCAAGCCGCGATTCCCCAAAGGTTGAGCTGATGATAAAGGTCTTTTTGGTATCCACCGGCCAGTGTATGTGAAAGCCCGACTCATCGGTAACAGTCGCCGCCGAAAGAACGGCCGCGGTAAGCGCGGTAATGATGCCAATTGTAATCGATACGGGGGTAAACCTCAGAAAAAAAAATCGCTTTATAAAGAGCTTCATGGGGAATTTCATCGAGAAATAGAACCTGAAAAAATTATCCCCGTGTCAAGTGCAATATCTGTTATGAGCCCAAAAGGGCTCATAACAGATATTGCCATAAGAAGTGTTTCGACAAATTCCCGACATCGGGAATAATTATTGCTTGACCGTCGGGTTTATAAATTATCTTCGTTGGTCTTTTGTTTTAACGATACTATTAAACCAAACGGGTTTTTCGCGCCGGTGTGCAGAATGGGTTTGGCCCTTTTTGAAGAACGGGAAGCCGCGGGAAACCTGAAAACACAGGAATCAGGATGTGATATGACGGAGAGAGTAAAAAATTTAATTAAACAAAGCTTGTCCAGGGATCTGAACCTTTCCATGGCTACATTAAACGAGGTTAAAAACACCAAGGATTTTGAAGCCGCCGAAAAACTGGATCTTGCCGACGGCTTGTCGGCGCTTTTTTCACAGGAATTCGGAAAGATCGAAGATACGGCAAAAATCGCCCGTCTTGCCGAAAGCGCGATTGCCTCGCTTGGGTCGGATATCAGCGAATGGCTGATCACACAGATAAAAGAAAGCGACCCGGAGTCGGCCAAAAACTATGCCCGCGTATTGTCGCAATCCGGCAATAAATCTATTAATAAAGCTCTTGAAATACTCTCCGGCGACGAGGCCGACGAATCGGTCCAGGCCAATTTGATCATCGGCTTTGGCTATTGCGAAGACGAGAATGCCCTCAAGGGTCTGGATGTCATTGTAAAAAACGTAGAACGGCTTACCGGGTATGCCCGGGCGACCGCTCTCCAGGCGCTTGGTCGAATCATTCTAAAGCTGACCAACAAGCTTTCCGTAGAACAAAGAAACCTGGTATTTACGACCGCGCAAAAAGCCGTTTCGGATACCAACGTGAAAGTCCGTATGCAGGCGGTGCGAACCATCGGCAAGATGGTCCGGTACAGCATCTTAAACGACGAACAACTCGACCAGGCGCACAAGATTTTTCGAACCGTACTTGGCCTGGACAACTTTGAATGGGACAATGCCTATGTGGTTCGCCATGAGGCTGAAATAGCCCTGCATTACTGCCAAAGCGGCCAGGGTTTTGCAACCTCAAAGGATTCGGCCGTCGAAAGCGCCTACCGCCAGGATTATAAAATCATGATGAGAAAAGAACTCATGCCCGGTATGGTGTATTTTCGGGTTCATGCCCCGTTGATTGCGCAGAAAATCGAGGCAGGTCAGTTCATCATCATTCGACCGACCGAAAAAAGCGAACGAATACCGATTTCGATCGCCGGATGGGATCGGGATGCCGGTTACCTGGAAATCATCATCATGGCCGTCGGGCGCACTTCGCGCGAGGCCGTTTCTAAAAAAGAAGGGGATTCGTTTACCGACGTGGTGGGGCCGCTGGGCCAACGCTCGCACATAAAAAAACAAGACGGCGCCTGCGTGGTTATCGGCGGGGGCTATGGTACGGGAGCCGTAATACCCACCGCGCGCGACCTGAAAAAACTTGGCAACAAGGTAATCGGCGTCGTCGGGGCCCGCTCTAAAGACCTCTTAATCATGGTCGAAGAACTCAAGGGCGTCTGTGACGAGGTCGTCATCACCACAAATGACGGCTCCCTGGGGACAACCGGAATGGTTACCGACGGTTTAAAAGAAATCATGGCCCGCGAAAAGGTCAGCTATGTGCTGGCCGTTGGTCCCGTACCCATGATGAAGGCCCTGTCAGAGATGACCCGCGCCGACAAGATCGAAACCTGGGTTTCGTTAAACGCCATCATGGTTGACGGAACCGGAATGTGCGGCGCCTGCCGCGTCACGGTTGACGGTAAAACCCGGTTTGCCTGTTTTCATGGCCCGGATTTTGACGGTCACAAGGTGAATTTCGAAGAGCTGGTGAAACGTCAGAAGATGTTTGTCACCCTGGAACAGGAAGCCGCCAGACAGGCCGCGGCAAATTAAGTTTTTTTACCGGTTATTGGATTTTAAAGAGGATAGAATGGCTGAAACATTAAAAGCAAAAGACAGAATGAAAAAACCGCGCAACCATATGGCGCTTCAGGACCCCGCAAAACGAATTACGAATTTTGAGGAAGTCCCCTATGGATTTACTCTTGAGGAGGCAAAGGACGAGGCCCTTCGCTGCCTGCAATGCAAGAACCCGGACTGTGTGCCCGGCTGCCCCGTGGGTATCGATATTCCCGCATTTATTCAATTTATCGAGGATGGAGATATTGCCGCCGCGGCAAGAAAGATTCGCGAAACGAACTTCTTACCGGCCGTCTGCGGTCGCGTTTGTCCGCAGGACAAGCAATGCGAAGCCGTCTGTATCGTGGGCAACAAGAACGAGCCCGTGGCCATTGGTAACCTGGAAAGATTCGTTGCCGACTACGAGCGCGAGCACAAACTCCCGCGGATGCCGAAAATTGACCCGGAGACCGGCAAGAAGGTCGCCGTCATCGGGGCCGGCCCTGCCGGCTTAACCGCCGCCTATGAGCTGCGCCTCAAGGGCCACGACGTTACCGTATTTGAGGCCTTTCACCGGGGCGGCGGTGTGATGGTATACGGTATTCCCCGTTTTCGACTGCCGATGGATATCATTGACGAAGATCTCAAACTTCTTGAAGAGATGGGCGTCAAGTTCGTCTATAACATGATTATAGGCAAGATCTTATCCCTGGATGATTTGCTTGGTAAAGAAGGCTTTAGCGCCGTCTTTATTGCCTCCGGAGCGGGTCTGCCAAAAATGTTGGGAGTACCGGGTGAAAATCTAAACGGGATCTACTCTGCCAATGAATACCTTACCCGTATCTACCTGATGCAGGCTGATAAATTCCCGAATTATCCAACGCCGCTTTACCAGGGCAAGAAGGTAGCGGTTATCGGCGCAGGTAACACCGCCATGGACGTACTTCGTACGGCCAAACGCCTGGGCGCCCAGTCCATTTGTTACTACCGCCGTTCGCGCGAGGAAGCCCCTGCCCGTACCGAGGAGCTTGAACATGCCGAACAGGAATTCATCGACTTTAAGTGGCTTTCAAACCCGGTAGAATTTGTCGGCGACGAAAACGGCTATGTCAAGGGCGTTAAGTGCGAAAAGATGGTACTTTCGGAACCCGACGCAAGCGGCAGAAGAAAACCGATGTCGACAGGGGAGTTTTTTACCGACGAAATTGATACGGTCGTTTTCTCGCTGGGCTGCGACGTAAACCCGATCATCACCGACGTTACCCCGGAATTGCGTAAAAACAAGTGGGGTATTATCATGGTGGATCACAAAACCTACCATACGAGCAAGAAAGGCGTCTTTGCCGGCGGCGACTCAGTTACCGGCGGTTCCACCGTGATTTTAGCCATGGGCCAGGCCAAGATCGCCGCTCACTACATTCACGAATACGTCATGGGAAGCTTCAACTACCAGCTCGACATACCCACCGATCCTAACGCCTCGGGCGTTACCTGGACCCCGGTAGCTTGACGATTTTTGTTTGCAGGGGGCTGACTAAAAAGTCCCAAGAAAACCAAAAGCCTGGCATTTTACAGCGTAAAATGCTACCAGGACGACACGATGTCGTCTGGCCGCCAGCGCCATGATGGCGTTCGCTGGTGGCTAAAGCGGCCTTTCGGCCCGCTTTCAGCGTACCTGGTGGCGTACTTGAAAAGCCTGCTTTTGGTTTTCTTTTTGGCCTTTGGGGCCAATTTCGTGACTTTTTAGACAACCCCTTACACTTGACGGGGGAATCCAATATTTCTATTTAAAAAAGAGTTGCCAACTCTGATTTAATTTCTTACGGTACAAAATCATGAAGGTAACATTGGAAATTTCTTCCGAAAAGATGAATATCATTGAAAGTACCGCAAAAGAACTGGGCGTTGAATCGACCCGGTTAATAGAATTGATTTTAAATGATCAGATTTCAACCGGAAAAGAAGATTTTGACAAGGCATCAAATTATATTCTTCAAAAAAACAAAGAATTGTATAAACGCCTGGCATGAACATTCGATATTTATCTGTATCAGAGATATTGATTTTATATCGGAAAGTAATTTTACAATCTGGGGGTATGCCGGGTATTCGCGACCCTGGTTTACTGGAATCATCAATTTCTCAACCCCGCATGACATATGACGGTCATGACTTATACCCAAATCTTTTTGAAAAAGCGGCAATACTTTGTTTTGCCCTGGTAAAAAACCACCCGTTCATTGACGGTAATAAACGAATTGGACATGCTGCCATGGAAACATTTCTTGTGTTAAATGGTTTTGAACTAAATTCGCCCCTTGACGAGCAGGAAAATGCCATACTTAAATTAGCTGGCGGTGAACTTTCAAAAGAAAAATTTATCGACTGGGTAAAAAACAATCTAATAGAAATTAAATTGTAATGAGGCTGCAGGGGATTGTCTAAAAAGTAACAAGAAAACCAAAAGCCTGGCATTTTACAGCGTAAAATGCTACCAGGACGACACGATGTCGTCTGGCCGCCAGCGCCATGATGGCGTTAGCTGGTGGCTAAAGCGGCCTTTCGGCCCGCCTTCTGCCCGCTTTCAGCGTACCTGTTCGTACATGAAAAGCCTGCTTTTGGTTTTCTTTTTGCCCGCTTGAGGGTAAATTCGTGACTTTTTAGAAAACCCCCTGCATTTACCGCCGCTTGCAGTTTTAAAGGTTCAGCAGGTTTTCAATATCTTCTTCAATATCTTCAGGTTTGGTTGCCGACGCAATTCGTTTGAGAACGCGCCCGTTTTTATCAACCAGGAATTTGGTGAAGTTCCATTTGACAGGGGTTGTACCGAGAAACCCCCGCGCATGCGATTTCAGGTATTTATATAGCGGATGTGTATTTTTACCGTTTACCTCGATTTTGGAAAATAACGGGAATTTCACGCCATAGTTTACCTGGCAAAATTGTAAAATTCCCTGTTCGTTGTCGGGTTCCTGGTTGGCAAACTGGTTACACGGAAACCCCAGAATTTCAAAACCCTGGCCGTGGTATTTTTCATAGAGTTTTTGCAGCCCTTCGTATTGCGGCGTAAAACCGCACTTGCTTGCCGTATTAACAACCAGCAATACCTTGCCCTTGTAATTTGCCAGCGACTCGTCGTGACCGTCAATGCGCTTTGCCGAAAAGGAATAGATATCTTTATGCACCTTTGCCTGCCTTTTTGATGTAACTTTAAGAAGTGTAATATAAACTTAATTTTACCGCCTTGCCTTTTAAACGATAATCTTTAAGAAAAATCGGGTCTTTGGAATAAACGTATGGGGTCTGCGGCAACCGCGTGCCGCATCAGGGGAAAGGCTTTTCCCCTTTATTCAAAAAAAATTTTAAAAAATCTGACCATGTATGAGGGCAAAAAAAAGCCTCCAACAATCGCTGGAGGCTCAGAGTGGTACGACGATATTTATTTGTGCGGGCCGGGGAGGGCCCCGGCTTGTGCGGCATTAACTTTCGGGCGTCAGCTCCCGTTGGTCAAACCGCCTGGTTTATCTCAGAAGCTGCATTACGGTCTGCGGCAACTGGTTGGCCTGGGCCAGCATCGCGGTTCCGGCCTGGGTCAGCACCTGGTGAGTTGTAAACCTCATCATGGCCTCTGACATGTCGGTGTCGCGTATTCTGGACTCGGCGGACTGGATATTTTCGTAGGCGTTCATCAGCCCCTTCGCAGTATACTCCAGCCTGTTGTAGTAGGCGCCAAGGTCGGCGCGTTGTTTCGAGATGATTCTCAGGGCTTCGTCGGCAATACCGATAACGGCGTTGGCCTTGCCCGGGGTCGAAATCGAAATGAAGGTCAACGACACGGGGTTTCTCAATTTCAAGGCGCCCGTTGTCATGGTCTCGATAAAGACCTGTTCTCTCTGGTGCATGTTGGCGCCCATATGAAACCACATACTGGCTGTCGGGTTTAATCTCGCAAACGAACCGGTCATGATTTTCATCTTGTTGTACTCGGCCTGTGACGCGATACGGTCAACCTCGTCGATGAGTTCTGAAACTTCGACCTGGATCAACTGTCTGTCTTGTTCTGAGTAGATACCGTTGGCAGATTGTACCGCAAGTTCGCGAATTCTCTGAACGATGTTGGATGTCTGGTCGAGGTATCCTTCAGTTGTCTGAATGAAGCTCATACCGTCTTCGGTGTTCATCTCGGCTCGTCTTAAACCGCGAATCTGTGTACGCATCTTTTCAGAAACGGCCATACCTGATGCGTCATCGCCGCCTTTGTTGATGCGTTCGCCGCTGGATAACTGCTCTATGTCTTTTTGAGTCTCCCAGCCCCGGAACTTTAAAGAACGCTGCGCAAATAGCGCGCTTAAATTGTGATTGATTACCATTTGTTTCCTCCGTGAAACTTTCGAATTGCTTTTTTTACCATTGGCTTCCCTGCCTTTTTTTTTCTTTTCGGAAAAGAATTCCCAAAAAGCTTTGTTGTTTCGTCCAGTTGGCGCCAAGCCTTTGAAGGGCTTCTTGCGCCCCACCTTAAAACCAACTTTTCAACCTTTGTCTGAAACAATCCTGGTTCAGCCTGGCGGATCGCCCTTTGGCTTTCCGCCCGCAATCCTCGAAACCTCGTTTCGGAGAATTGCCCGGTATACACCAATTTTCGATCATATTTAAAAATCCCTTAGTGTTTTTTTTATAAAAATAAAAAAATGTCAAAAAAAGTTTAGGGTCTATATCTACCATAATTGCTTGATATAGACCATGTTTTGGTCTTATCGTAGATTTGAAGGCGAGGGGGGGAGTTGGCAAAAAGTACATGAGCGAATAACCACTCAAAGCGCTTGACACGGCGAATCACATAGCATAATTTTGATAGGTTAAAAGGCGCCTCCAAGATAAATGTGCGAAAGATTCTGAACGCTACCCGTACTTTTATATAATAAGTAATTCTATCGCAAAATTTTAACAGATTTTACAATTTTGAAATATATAATATTAAGATATTCTTAGGGGAAATTACGGAATGATTTATGATATAATTATCGGTACAATATCCTCCATAATCGGAAACTTGATAACGAATATAAAAAATATTTTTCCAAAATTAGAGGTCAGGCTTTTTAATAAAAAACGTTACATTACAGAACTTAAAAAGCTTATTGAAGGTATGCCATTTCTCTATAATGATATGGATAGTAGGATTGTTGATGATTTTGTCGATTTAGAGTTCGAATTCCTTGATCCGGATACATTAATAGGAAAATCTTATAATAAGGTTCAAATACTTAGAAATAATCAAAAATTCAAGGATTTGAAAAAAGTTGTATTTTTAGGTGATGCTGGAATAGGAAAGACAACATTTCAACGGTTCGTTATTATGAAAATAATATTGAAATACGATACCAATTGGCTTTTATATGAAAAGGAAAGAATAACTCCTATTTATATTCCTTTAAAAGTTATTAAGAATGATAAAATGTCTCCCATTATTCGATATATTTTAACTAATAATCGGTTATTTAAAGGGAGAAATGGTTTCAAGAGATTAAAAAAGAATATTACTGGTAACAAAATATATATATTTTTAGATGGATACGATGAAGCAATGTATGGTGACTCCATCGGAAATGTAAATTTTATTCATGATGAAATCAAGGTTATATTTTCACCTGATCTTTTAGTAGAGAGGATACCGCGATTTTGTATCGCTAAAAATGATGATAGGTTGCGAGATGTTAATAATCCTATGTCGGTCTATGAGGAAAATAAAAATAATAAAATTGTACATATTGAAGAAGAATTTAAAGATTTGTACGAATCAATGAAAAATATAAGAGTATGGCTATCAAGTAGAACCGACTTTTATCGTGAAAATAAAATCGATAACAGTTTGGAGAAAAAAAAAGGTTATTCAATTTTAACGGTAGTGCGTATAAATGGAGTAAATACACACAGGATGAATTTGATTGGTAATATTTTTAATAAACATATCCAAAAAGATAGATTTCTAAATGAATATCTGAATTCTGAATATTTTTTGACGGAAATTGATCGTATGGCAAACGATATAAGAGATATATCCAATAATCCATTGTTCTTAACAATATTGTGCTATTTATATGTTGAAAAAGTAAAACGAGAGAATAATTGTTCGGTAGATATGGTAGAAAATATCAAAGAATTAATTGATGAATGTATAAATTTGCTATTGAAAAATTTAGATGAATATAAAGCTCGAGATTTACCCACTGCAAAAAAGTTGGCAGTTTTGAGGCGGCGAAATGAACATATTGATATAAAAAAAATTTTTCTACCATATTTTGCTGGAAAACTCTACATTGAGGAGAAAAATACTTTTGACATCGATGATTTGAAAGAAAAAATATTAATTTTTTTAAAAGAATATGAGTTTGATGAATCAGCCCATATAATCGAAGAAATTAGTAACTTCAGATTTCGAAATACAAACTTTATAATGCAACTAATATATTCTGGTATATTTATTGTTGTAGATATACAAGACAATAAAACATATTATGACTTTGCGCATCGACGATTCAGGGAAGTTCTTGCAACTAAATTTTTTTCCCATTACCAAAACTATCATTGGTTACTAGTAAATTGTAATCGCCCTTTTTTAAAGGAGTTTATATCGTTTTTTAGGCAAACTAGTGAATTTAAGAATCCAAGCTTACATACGAAAACTTTGGAATGTATTTTATCAAACAAGATATTTAGCATGGAAGAAAATTATTTTTCTTCCATAAATTTTGTAAAAGCTCTACCAGAAAATATTAACATATTCAAAGAATTGAAAATATATATTTTGGAAACTCTAGAGGGAGAAAAGCTAAAATTTATTCTTGATAAATCCCTGTTAAAAATGTTGTTACCTGAAAAAGAATTTATGTCATTATTGAAATCAAGCTTATTTAAAATAAATAAGAATGATGATATTGAAAAAATTTCTTTTTTATTATCTATACTTCACTATTTTGATATATCTATTTGTAACCAATGGTTATTAAAAAACTTGAATCTATTTGATAATGAATTGGAGCAAGATATATTATATTTTCACTTGTTTCTGAATTCTCCGGAAAAATTTATTCAAAGAGCCCTGTCTGAGATAAACAATCCAGAGAATTTTAAACGATATTGCCAAATAATCGTCGAATATGGACAGTTATTTGATGAACAAAAAGATAATAAAATATTTTGGTGGAAATTAAATAATAATGGAAAAGCAATATTTATTCAGGTTTGCTTCAATTATAAATCAGAACTCTACTTAGGCTTTATGAATACTAATCATACTTTTGATTTAAGAGCAGTGAATGCTCTAGGTCGATACAATAATATGAAACCCTTTATAAAAAAGTACGAAACACACTATTCTTTACTGAAAGAGGATATTGTAGGTTTGATAAATATGATGAATCAGAAATTTGTAGTACGGAAAAAAATAGATAATAAAGGCGATGAAGAATCTACATTCAAAGATGTAAAGTATGAAATCAGTTTAAACAAAATTCGAAATCAATTGAATATAAATATGCATAAAGCTCTAAATGGTGTGGGAATTATGAATAAAGGAGAGTTCAAGCATTTTATTTATAATATAGTAAAACCATTAATTGAAATTTGTGACATTAAATGTATAGATCAAATGTTCAGTATTGATATTTCTTTGAATTTTGTAAAAAATTATTATATTGAAGAATTTATAAATAAATGTCTTAATATTTGCAAAATAAATTTATCTGATGGCAATTTCGTTTGTGAATATGATATTGGAGAGCTAAAAAAATTAGAATTTCCTATGTATTTTAAATAGAAATTCAGATGCTCAGGCGGTTATTAGGGGGTATAGCAACGTCTCCACGAACTTCTCCAATTTGTTTCTTTACTTTTTCTTAACCTCCCCACGGCTCGTCCGATTCTTCTTTACAGGGGGTTAGCCCTTTGTAAGCATGCGACATAATGGGGATTGATTTGCTTCCCAAGGATTTGCATGAGAAGTATGAGATTCACGAGTGGAAGCATGCTTGCGCGATTTTGCAGGTTGATTTTGAAAACGAGTGGAACGACATTATTGATTTGCTGAGGGATTTCAAACTTTGCAAGAGCTGGCTGACGGAGGGCGGGGGGCGCAAGTCGAAGGTGTCGGAACACATGGATTCGTTTTTGTACAACCGGGGCTGGGTGGAAAAAGAATTTTCAACTTCGGTGAAGGTGGACGAGACCCAGTTTGAATCGCCGACGCACAAGATCGACTGCTACAAAAACAGGATCGGCCTTGAGATCGAGTGGAACAACAAGGATCCGTTTTTTGACCGGGACCTGAATAACTTTCGCCTGCTCCATGAGTTGCGGGCCATCAGTGTCGGCGTCATCATCACGAGGTGCGACGAATTGCAGGAAATATTTTATTCTTTAAACCGCGGCGCTTCGTTTGGCGCCTCGACGACCCATATGTCGAAGTTGTTGCCAAGAATTCAGGGCGGGGGCGGGGCCGGCTGCCCGATCCTTGTTTTTGGCATTAAAAAATGTAACTATGACGAAACCTGTTAACGACACTTTCGGGGTTTTATAGAGGACCGGTTTTCATAAGAAGGTAACCGGGGTAAGCAATAAGGAAAACATGAAGAAAAAATTATCCGTTGGCGAAGAGTTTTACAAATCCTTTGAGGGCAGCAAGTTTCGCACGATCCTGGCCGACCCGCCGTGGCGGTTTCAAAACCGGACCGGGAAAATGGCCCCCGAGCACAAACGGCTCAACCGTTATGAGACTCTTGATTTTGCCGACCTTGCCGAAATGCCCATCTCGCTGGTTGCCGAAGAACAAAGTCACCTGTACCTCTGGGTGCCTAACGCCCTTTTGCCCGAGGGCCTGGCCCTGATGAACGCCTGGGGGTTTAAGTACAAGACCAACATTATCTGGCACAAGATTCGTAAAGACGGCGGCCCCGACGGGCGAGGGGTGGGTTTTTATTTTCGCAACACCACCGAAATCGTGCTTTTTGGCATCAAGGGAAGTCTGCGTACCCTGAAGCCGGGCCGAAGCCAGGTGAACATTTTAAAAACCCAGAAGCAGGAACATTCCCGAAAACCCGACGAGATGTACGAAATCATCGAGGCCTGCAGCCCCGGGCCGTTCCTGGAGGTCTTTGCCAGGGGCCGCCGCCAGGGCTGGTCGGTCTTTGGCAACCAGGCCGAAGACTACAACATCTCGTGGGATACCTACGACAACAACAGCGGCAAGGCCAATGCCGCCACAAAGGACCGCATACAACTTGTCCCGAAAAAAAACGCGGTTTAAGAAGTTTTTTGTTACTAACGAAAAGGTTTCTTGCCTAAGCTCTTTCCTGGTTGGCCAGGAGTATATTTCCGTTTCGAATGCGCTTTGATAAAACCACCGCCATGTTTTTGATAATGGAGGTTTTGTCCGAAAGCAGGTTGTAAAACTCAAAGGCGGAAATTTTCCAGACAACCGCCTTTTCAACTGCCGTAACCGTTGCCGAGCGCCGGGCATTGTCAATCAGGGACATCTCGCCAAAATAGTCGTTTGTTTTTAAAATGGATATGAGTATTCCTTTTTTTTCAACCTTCACGGATCCTTTGCCGACCAGGTACATGGAGCTGCCGGGTTCTTCTTCCCGTACGATGTCTTCGCCGGGTTCATAGAATTCTTCCTCGATGGTCGAACCAATCAAGGCAAGATCCCGGTCGTCAAGACCCGAGAACAGTTCGATCTTTTTTAAAGTAATGATTCGGCCAACCAGGTCAGGGTTTTGCAGCGCGTTGGTTTCCGGCGTGTCATCCTGGGCAGGCAGCCCGGCCTTGGCCGAATCTTTTTTTAAAGGCAGGTTTTCATCCGACTCTTTTTCAGGCTTTTCTTCCGCCCTTGTTTCCGGGTTAAGTTTTTCCAGGATAGCGCGATGAAGAGAATTGAGGGAACGAATAACTGCCATGGCAATTTCCATCTTGCTGTAGATCAGGGAATAAAATGTCTTTGAGTCCAGGTGTAAAAGTTCGGTTGGTTCCAGCGTTGTGGCCGAGGCGCTTCGTCTTTCGGAGTCTAGAAGCGAGATCTCGCCAAAACTTCTGCCGTACCCTAAAGTTTCAACTTCTTTGGGGCCGTTATGAATCCGCACTTTGCCGCTGACCACGATGTACATGGAATCGCCGTTGTCGTCTTTATGAAAAATACTTGTACCAGGGGCAAGCTTCAGCAGGCCGGTTTTTTCGGCGATGCGAAGAAGGCTTTCTCCCGAGAGTTCCTTGAAAAAAGGAGTCAGCCTCAGTAGTTTTACCGTGAGAACCTGTTCTTCAATTTTATTTTTTTGAAAGTAGAGACTGCCGGCGTGAATTTTTTCCAGCAACTGCAGGTAGCCTGGCTCGGTCACAAGCGATTCTTTTTGCAAAATTACCGGCAGGTTCAATGCCGTATACAGGCTGACCTTCTGAAGCCATTCGTAATCGATTTGCGACAGGGTCTCTAAAACCAGGAATATCCCCTCCGGCGAACTTTGGATACCTGCTTCAGGCATGGTCAGGTGGGTAAAGTTCTGCATAACCTTCTTTCGCAATTGGCCCTTAAGAAGGTTGTCCAGGGCCTCCAGGGCGCTTGAGGCGGCCAACGCGTTTGCCTTAAAAAGATTTTCCATGATTTTATAAATCGAATCGGGGTCTGACAGAAACGTCAAAAGCTGTAAAATGCGGATGCCCGTATGATACCTGGCCCGTTTAACGGCCTCGGCCACGTCGAAAAGCCCGGAGTGCCCCTGAACCTGTTCCAGGAGGCGTTGAAAATTCCGGTAAGTATGTATTTCAAAATCAATCAAACCCTCAACTTTCTCAGGCCTGACTTTAATAGATATTTTAGAATCCTGAAATGTCATCACATCAAGTATGCGCGATCTCATGTAGTCGCTTGCCGCCTTGTAGTTGTCAAAAAGTATGCGAAAACATTTGTCGGTTGCGATTTTCACCAGGATACGGGGTATTGAAAACAGGATGTTTTTTTTTGTCTCATCATATTGCGAATTTTGAAGTTCCACGATGCCTTCCCTGAAAATGGATTCCAGGAGGGGCACAATCAGGGGCTCGGGGTATTTTGCAAGTACCGTTATAATGTCCCTTTTTATCTCGTTTTTTGACAGGTTCTGAATCAACGGCTCGACGAGCTCGGGCGCCAGCACCTGGCCCGCGGCGTTGACGGCCCCGCGGGAGACCTCAATTGAGGTATCGTTCAAAAGATCCAGCAGGGGGCGATAAAAGTTTGAAATGCCGACGCGCCCGATTATATGCGCGGCTTCGATTCGCTCGGGAATATCGCGGTGATGAAGTATTTTGCGAAATGCATCGAGACCATAGAACATGCCGTCAATGCCAAAATACCGAACAAGGGCGATGATGGCGGCCCCGCGGATTTTTAAATCCGGGTTTTCGAGAAACGTAGAAATGAAACTCAAATCCTCATGATTGCCGAGAGAGGCCAGCGTGATTACGGCCTGGCCCTGGACATGGGGACTGGGGTCATGTATCAACTGGCGGATTTTTTCGCGCAACGTTTCATTGCTGATTCTTACAATATAAATATCCGCCAGCCTGGCGCTTGAGGCGACGATCAGGTTTTCCAGTTTATACAGCGCCTGCCGGCGGACATACGCCGAGTGGTGGCCCAACAACTCGACGATATGCGACGGCAGGTTTTCGTTGCCGGACTCCCCGAGCACTTCCAGGGCATACAGAACCTCTCTCTCGTCCTGGCTTTTGAGCGCCGCATAGAGTATCTTCAGCGTGGAGCTGTCGTTTACGTCAATCTCCTGGTCGCCCGGGTTGAGTATTTTTGTATCGAGACTGGCAATAAGTAGCCTGCCATATTCTTTTTTTATTCTCAAAATTAAAAAGAAAGATACGAATAAAAGCGTTGCACATACCCGGGCGAGGGCGTCAATCCCCAGGGGAAAATAGTTTATCGACGCAATCAGGACCAGGGCGGTAAAACCCTTCGATGCCGGTTTTACGATGGCGCCGATAAACACCTTTGCCTTTTTCCTGGCCCCGGCCGGAAAGGGGATATACAAAAGCTGGTGTGCGGCATTATACAAGGTGTCTGAAAAAAGCCTGTCGTTAAAGCGGGCCGCGGTAACGCCGACAAGGATCGGGAAACTGGTCATTAGGACATTTTTAATTCCTACCAGCAGATAGGGAATAAAACCAACATAGACGGAAGACAGGAATAAAAAGAAAGGCATGGCGACCAGGGACACGAGAAGACCAAAGCGCGTCAGGATCCTGGAGCTGAGAAATACCTGGAATAACAGGGCGGCAATCCCGGTGTAGATGTAAAACTTCGCCAGGAATTCGGCCATACTGGAACCGGTAAAATTTTTCTGCAGAACGGTTTTAAACTGGTAGTCGATTATAATCGTAACGATACCGATTATCGAAACCATGGCAACCACGAGGGAGAGGTAGCGGTTGGTTTCTTTTTTCATTGACGACTGGTTGAGTTTCTGGCGTCGGCTGAGGCCAATGTTGGTTTCCCGGTTTCGAAAGTTTTCCCTGAGGTTGTCTTTTTCGCGAATCGATATGAGCGAGACCGGGACCAGGATCAAACCGGTAGACCCGGCATACACGAGAACCAGGTTGTCGGTACCGACGATGCCGGCAAGGGACTGAACCAGTAAACCGGCAAAGATTCCCCCGGCGATGCCGGCGCTTCCAATGATTCCCAGAAGGCGCTTTGCCTGCGCCGGGTTGAGGATTTCGTCCATCAACGACCAGAACTGGATCATTAAAATCATTCCGAACATATCGAAGGCAAGGAAGATTACGGGGTAGATCATTTCGACCTGCAGTGCGATGAAAATCCGGCCTAAAACCGCCAGGGCGATAAACGTAAGAATCACCAGGCGGATCAGTACGTCGCTTCGAAAGCGCGCCACAAGCCTGCGATAAACGCTGCCGCTAAAACCCAGAAAGAGCGCCCCGATAAGATACATATAGGCAAGGTTCTCGGACTTTACCTTGCTCAGGAACAACGTCTCCGAGGTTACCCGCCCGATCATCAGGCTGGTCGTTGAAAGAAACAGGTAGGTAAAAGGAAGTAATCCCTTTTCAAAGAACTCCGGGCTTAAGCCGGCATAGAGCCACTTTTTAAACAAATATCTCATAACGTATTATTATGTTTCTTTTTATTTTGTTTAAAAAATATTCCATGGTCGCATCTCGATTGTCAGGCTCGTTTCAGGAAGGCAAGGTTCAGGTATTTTCTAGCCTGTTTTTCAAGCGGCGGCAGTACGTTGATCATTTGTGGCGTTTGACCAAACTCAAACGCAAAAGCCTTAACCAGTTTTCCAACGATCGCCGATCTGGCGCTCCGGGGAAGGTACGTTATGAGAAAGTCCTTGTGTGATCGTCCCTTGCGGTAATCGGGTTCTTTGGGCGGGTGCCGCAGGTACATGGAAATTTTCGGTATATTTCCGGCGTCATATAAAATGGAGCCGTGATGCAACAGCCAGTTTTTTTTGCGAACCTGGGAATTGCCCGAGATCTTGCGGCTGCCCCGGCGGTCATTTACGCACAGATCGGAAATTCCCCCCGGTTGAACGTTAAGATTACCTGGCAGGTTTTTTGCCACCAGGTTTAATATGACCCCGTAGGACTTGTTAATCGGGGCAAGGCGCGGGCAGGCATTTGTGTTTATAATCAACCCGTAATTGAGGTTTCCCGGAAAATGAACCACGCTGCCGCCACCGCTGGAGCGCCGTATAACGGGAGGAAGTTTCTTGCGGCCATAGGTTTCTTCTTCCCGGCGCAGGTTTTTACCCAGTATAATAGCCTCTGAGTTTTCATAAAAAAAAAGATATATGTCTTCTTCGTTTTTTTCCTTTTCGACCAATGTATACTCTTCCAGGGCAAGGTTAAAATACGGGTTCGTACTTTTCAGGTTGTATACAAAAAGGGACATCAGGATTCAGCTTACCCGTAAAACGGTTCCAAAAGGCTTATGCTTTCGTTTTATTCTTTGTTTTATTCTTTGTTTTTGCGGCCGCGGCTTCGCTTTGGCGCTCTTCAAGCAGACGCTGAACCTCGGCGACGTCCTTGTCGCCCCGGCCGGATAAATTCACCAGAACCACCGGTTTGCCCTTGTTTTTTTTCCGGTAGAGGTTGACCCACTTTTTGGCATAGGCTACGGCGTGGGAACTTTCCAGGGCGGGTATGATTCCCTCGGTTTCGGATAATTCCTGGAAGGCCTCCAGGGCCTCGCTGTCGGTAATGGCCTCGTAGGTTGCCCTTTGAGAGTCTTTTAAAAATGCATGTTCGGGCCCGACACCGGGATAGTCCAGGCCGGCGGATATGGAATGGACGTCGCTGACCATGCCCGATTTATCCTGGAGAACATAGCTTCGGGAGCCCTGGAAAATTCCGGGTTCGCCCCGGTTGAGTTTGGCGCTGTGCAGGTTGGTACCCAGGCCGTGCCCTGCAGCCTCGACGCCGACAAGTTGAACTTTGGTTTCATCGACAAAGCCGGAGAAAATCCCCATGGCGTTTGAGCCGCCGCCGACACAGGCGATGACGACATCGGGCATTTTTTTCTCGGCCTTTAAAATCTGCTTTTTAGCCTCGGCGCCAATGATCGACTGAAATTCCCCGACAATCATCGGGAAGGGGTGCGGGCCGACGACCGAACCAAGTACGTAATGCGTGTCGTCGACGCTTCTGGCCCAGTCTCTCAGGGCTTCGCTGACGGCGTCTCTAAGCGTGCCTTTTTTGCCGCCGACCCCGACAACCTCGGCTCCCAGAAGTTTCATTCGAAAGCCGTTGAGCGATTGTCGTCGGAGATCCTCTTCGCCCATGTAAATTGTGCAGGGAATTTTCAACCGGGCGCAGGCCGTGGCCGTGGCTACGCCATGTTGACCGGCGCCGGTCTCGGCAATGACCCGCTTTTTTCCCATCCATTTGGCAAGAAGGGTCTGACCGACGGTATTGTTGATCTTGTGGGCGCCGGTATGAAGCATGTCCTCGCGTTTGAGATAAATACGGGCATTCCACTTTTCAGAAAGGTTGGCCGCATAAAAAAGCCCCGTGGGTCTTCCGGCAAATTCTTCGAGAGAGAGAGCCAGTTCGGCCATCGCGGCCTTGTCTTTTTTAAATTTATAATACGATTGTTCCAGTTCGATAAGGGCCGGCATCAGCAATTCCGAGACAAACCGTCCGCCGTATTCTCCATAGTATCCCAGTTGGTCAGGCTTCATAAAGTAAACTTTATTTACGATTAGCCTTGTAAAGTCAAAATACTTTAAAGAAGGTTAAGATTTAATGTATTGACGGTCGATAATTTTAATGGAATCTTGTCAAAAGATACGTAAGATATTCAGAGGTATATATGAAATTTATTCAATTTAAAAGCTATTTAACTGGCCTGGCTGCTGTTTTGGGTTTGATGGCGCTAAACGCCACGTCTGTCTATGCCGTCTCCGCCGCCGAAAAGGCAAAGGAAAAGGTTATTGAAAATCGTCAGTACATCTATGCCCTGGAAATTCCCATAAAAAACTTCGGAACACCCGAGCAAAAAAATGATTTCAACGCCATGAAGGACCAATACATGGTCGGCCTGGGTTACTTTTTTGAAGGCAACTATGTAAATTCCTACAAGGAATTGCTCGAAACCCAGAAAAAACTTGATAAGCTCTATGAAAAGGTAAGCATGGACTACCTGGAGAGAACCACCAAAATTTTACAGGAAATGGTAAAGAGCATTGTCGAGATTGACATTGAATACAACAAGGAATCCGATCTCGTTCGCCAGTATACTACCGACCGTCAGGCCCCCAAAGAAAAAGTATCTTATGACCCTAAAAACTTTCACCTGACCTATGATAAAAAAGTAATTTCTCGCAACATGGCGATGGGCTTTAGCCGACTTGGCGAGGCCAAAAAAATTCGACAGGAAGCCGTAACCATCGAAGAAAAAAAGTATGAAGAAGGGCAGGTCGTCGACCCGGCCATCTACAACTACCGGCTTGCCAGTTATCTTTCGGTAATTGAACTTTGCCGGGACGCAAAGAAAAACGCTTTTCTTGCCTACCAGTTGATCAACAGAAACGACATATATACCATTCAAACCGAATTTCGGGGCAACCGCTTTGCCAAAGAAAGCAACCTGTTGCCGGTTTTTGACCCGAGAATTCCGGAAACCTACAAGGTCGACGCCTCGGACGCCTTGAACCTGGTTCATGAGGACGAACTCAAAATTAAACTGAACCAGGGCGATAAAAAACCTGCGGCAAAGACCAATACCCAGGATCAACCCGCTACAAAATAATTAAAAACAGGGCTGTCTAAAAAGTCACAAGAAACCAAAAGCCTCGCATTTTACTGCGTAAAATGCTACCAGGACGACACGATGTCGTCTGGCCGCCAGCGCCATGATGGCGTTAGCTGGTAGCTAAAGCGGCCTTTGGGGCCAATTTCGTGACTTTTTAGACAATCCCGGAGTTCTCATGAAAGCCATATACCCCGGCAGTTTTGATCCTTTCACCAACGGTCACCTGGATATCGTCGAACGCGCCCTCAAGGTAGTCGACGGCGTTGTGATTGCGGTTTTAAATAACAGCAGCAAAAAAAGCCTTCTTAACATAGACCAGCGAATTGAACTCATTGGCGAGGTGTTGCACAATTATGGCAACCGGATTGAGGTGAAAAGTTTTACGGGACTTTTGGTTGATTTTTGCCGAACCCAGAAAACCCATGTCGTCATTCGGGGCCTTCGGGCCGTCTCGGACTTTGACTATGAACACGCCATTTTTTTAATGAACCGGAAAATGTACCCCGAATTTGAAACCCTCTTTTTTATGAGTAGCAGCGAAAACTCCTTCATCTCTTCAACCATCATTAAAGAAGTCGCCTCCCTCGGCGGTAAGGTCACCGACCAGGTCCCCGAAGCCGTTAACCGCAAGTTATTGGAAATTTACCCGGGAAAGAATCCGGTTTAGAGCCTGAGGAGCCTGTGCGCCAACTTGCTTTCTAAGTAAGATGAGAAAGTTCAATGCGATCGAAAAGTGGCTAGCAGGGTCACTAACGGTGACCCTGCTAGCCATTCACGGAGTTTTTCGAAGAAAAACGCAGCTTTTCGAGTAAAGCATTGAACTTTGGGGTTGACGTTGTTTTCAGAATACAGTTGGCGCACAGGCTCTGTGCGGCAGGTCATTCAGGTTTTTCAAGGTTTTACACAATGTTCGTGTTCATGGCCTTGGCAAAGATATTACTTTTTTATTTAAAATTCGCCCGTCTTTTCTCTTTGCTGGCGCGCAGGCCTTCGGTAAGGTTGTCTGTGAAAAACCGCGAAATCCATTCCAGGGTGGCTTTTTTGTCGGTTTGCAGCATTTCTATATATTCTTTTCTCATGTTGTCTTTTACGGCCCGGTAACTTTCGGTCGGGATTTGCAGGGTACGCGCCAGGAATTTGTGAATTTTGGAGAGGGCCTCGTGGGGGGCAAAAAGGTCGTCGACCAGGTTGATCTCCCTGGCCTCATGAGGCTTATAGGCCTGCGCCAGGAGAGCCGTATTTTTAAGGTTTTGTACCCCGACGATGGATTTAATAATTTTCAAAAATACCTGCGGCAGGGCAAGCCCAATCCGGGTTTCTGAAAAACTGATTCGGTATTGTCCTTCCGAGAAAAAACGAAAATCCGACATGGCGGCGCATACCGCCCCGCCGGCCATGGCATGTCCGTTTAAAAATGCCGCGTGAATTTTGGGGGACGAGTAAATGGCCTGGCACATGTCGTAGAGATTTTCAAAAATGGCAAGCTTGCCCCCGGAGTCTGCCTCCAGCAGGTCGTCGATGTCGAGACCGTTTGAAAAATACCCGTCAACGGCCGAGGTAAGCAATATCGCCCTCACGTTTTCGGTTTTATCAAGAAGGGCATGTGCGACGGCAATTTCCTTCATCATGGCAATATTTAACGCGTTATACGGCGGCCGGTTCAGGCGTATCGTCGCCACCTGGTTTTCGACGGTGACGTCAAGGTATGCATACTTACTTGGATTCATTCTATTAGTATACCTTTTATAAAAAAACCGGCAATTTATTTTTCACGCTTGTTGATCAAGGTTGGGCCGGCAGTCTTTTGTTACTCTGGTTGGCGGCTTTCGTTTGTAAAGCAAAGTAATACGACGGCAACGATACTGACCACGATGGAAAACATCAGAGATGCCTGCGGGTTTATGTTGTCCCACAACATACCTGCAATCAGCGATGCGGGCAGGGCAATAAGCCCCTGCACCATTTGAAAAGCCCCCAGAGTGGAGGCTCGTAAATCCGGGGGGGCCAGTTCTGCCACCATGGTTTTCTGAACGGGATCAAGGGCTCCCTTTTGAATCCCATACAATGCAAAGATGCCCATTATACTCCAGAAGTTCTTTGCGTACTCAAAAAAAACACAAATACCTATCCATAATACAAAAGATAACATCATGATTTTTTTTCTCCCGATTTTATCGGAAAGCCTGCCAAAAGGTATCGAGGTCGCCGAGGCAAAGGCGGCAAATACAAGGTACAATACGGGCAGCCATGTATCCTGGATTCCGATTTTTTGGGCCAGAAGCATTAAGAAAGAATAGCTGAAAAACCCCAGTGAAAATATACCGCTGAGGACAAACAACATGGCCAGGTTTTTATCAAAGTGGGCAAACGAAAGACCTTTGTATGACCGGTTTTGAAATTTCGGGCTTTCGGAAATGCCAAAGACGATCAGTAAAACCGCCAGAACCGAGGGTATGGCCGCCAGTAAAAATAAATTTTTGTACCCGAGCGATTCAAAGAAAAAAATACAAACGGTAATACCAAAAACCGCCCCGAGGTTGTCCATCGCCCGAAGCAGGCCAAAGTTCGAACCGCGGTTGGCCCTGTCTGACAAATCGGCAATGGCGGCGTCTCTCGGCGCGCTGCGGATTTTGCCGGCCCTGTCGAGAATACGGAAGAAAAACAACTGCTGCCAGGCAATGGTGAAGGCATAGCCGATACGGGAAAGCGACCCCATGGCGTAGCCCAGCCAGATAAAGACCTTTCGTTTTCGAAGCCTGTCCGAAAGGTATCCCGAAATAACCTGCGAAATCGAAACAATGGCCTCGCCGATGCCGTCAATGAGGCCAAGTATCGTCATGTTGGCCCCGAGAATTTGGGTTACAAACATTGGCCATATGGGGTAGATCATGTCAGAGCCGAGGTCGTTTAAAAACGAAGCCAGGGCAAATTTGCCAACGGTTTTTTTCGAGTCTTTGGAATTCATTTCAAGCGTGATCGGTTTTGATTGTTCGTTATCTCTTTGATTTTATTGCCTCGACAAGGTCCTGCGCCTTATGCAGGATTTCCCCATTAGGCAACGAAAGAGACGACTCATGCTTAATCAGGCTTTCATAGTATTTTTGAATTTTATCTTTATTTGAATTGAAAAACCCTTTCGGAAAGTAGTAAAATTGTTTCCCGGATTTAATGACGATAAAATTTTCCGTAAAGGCTTTGGTATTCTCGGAGGAAAACAACGACAACGTTCCGGGGTCAATATCGAGAAGTTCTTCCATCATCTGGGGGGTAATGGGGAATAGATTTGAACCTGTAAATTTTTTCGACGTGATGTACTTTTCTTTCATCTCGACGGCAAGGGTTTTTGACGTCCGCTGGATTTTCTGCCCGGCCGTAACCATTTTGGAATTTGCTTCGGGAACCTTGCGGGTTACCAGGTCGGCAGGTTTCTTTTTCTTTGATTTGCCCAGTCCAAAAAGTCCCGTTGAGGAGCCGGTCTTTTTTCCGGATCCTGGCGCCTGGCCTTTTTTGCCCGTTTTAGATTCGCTTTCAGGGCGGCGACCCGCATCGGCGATTTGTTTTTTCTTTTCGGCTTCGGATTTGAGTTTTTCCGAAGAGCGGATACTTTCCATACTGGATTCGGAAAACACCTTGGCGCGTGCCTTGTAATACTCGACGGTGTCTTTGGAGCCGTAGGCGTTGGATCCGTGTTCGAGCTCCTCGCGTATGGAATCATAAATGATTCGCTGGTCTTTTATATACTTCGGGAAATAGATTTTTCGCGTAAACTTTCTGCCCCGGTTGTCTACCCCTGAAGGCAGGTTTCCGTTGTAGGCGCTTTCTACCAGTTCACCCTTTAAAAAGGGTTCCATATCGGCAATGATGGCTTCTTCTGTCTTGTTGGCATACTGGGGAAATCCCGGATCATTACGAATCTCGCGGGCCATCTTGAAAAGTTTCTCCTTGTACTCAATTTCGTTGATCCAGAGGGCCGATGGCGCGGGGTCGGGAAACATGATCTCCATAAGGCGTTTTGTGAGGATTTGTTTTTCGGTTGGTTTGCTCTTGCCCGCCAGGTTTTCAGCCGAGGCGGTTCCTGTCGAGGCGTCGAAATTGATTCCGGAAGTTTCCAGGCAAACCTGCATTCCCTTGATAAAATTTTTACCGCGGTTATCAACCTCCTTTCTGAAAGTTTTTTCAATAAACGGCCGCTTGCGGGTAAACAGAATCCGGAACAAATACACAAAGGGGTTGATGAGGAGAAATACGATGCTTTTTTTTCGCTTGTACAAACTCTTTTGCCAGTAATCGTTTGAAAATTTCCGGTTGGCGTTTAAAATGTCTTCGATAATGGAAAGTTCAAACCAGTTTCCGGTTCTCATGATCGAACTTACAAGGGTTTGTTCGATAAGGGCATAGTAATCTTCCGGCAGGCCAAGATCCGGGCCCGTTTTTTTTACCCCGAGAATGGTACCCGACGAAATGGCCTGATCGAAAACCTCTTCGGGGTAAAACGAGGCGGGAATAAAAATCAACCACTTGCGGGCCCTGACGCGTTTTATCAAAAGCTCCAGGTAAAGTTTGTTTTGCGCTTCCTGCGCCTCTTTTTCTACCCGTAAAATTTCGGAGGCCTTGTCGCGCAACAGGAAAATTTCCAGGGCCATTTGTCGTACGGAATTTGGCCTGGTAATGACCTGCAAGAGAGCCCCGGCAAGGTTTTTCAACGATTCCGGGCTTTTGATTTTTTTTACCTCTTCAAGGGATTTTCCGAGGTTGTGGAGGGCCTCGTTTTTTGAGGTACTTTCTTTTGTTAAAATATTTTTGGCGGAGGCGATCAATTGCGCGGAAAAAAACTGGTAGCGGAACTTTAAATCCCGGTTGTCATTTACCAGGACAATGGGTTCGTCGCCGGGCGTTTCGGATTGCAGGCCCCGGGGAATTTCCTGGTAGATGATTTCGGCCCGCCCTTTTAATAAAGGCAGAATTCTTCGTTCATAAACCTCGCGGCACTTTGGCGACTGGTCTTCCTCGTCGAATTTAAAATAACCCAGAAAATAGGTATCTTGAATTTTATTTTCGCGGATTTTTGAGGTTAGAAATTCACCGTGGCTGATGCGGTCGGCCCAGGGTTGTGAAACCGAGGCCTTTTCGATAATATTTCTGGCCCCGCATTCGTCCGACTTGTCGATGATTTTCTCCATGTTTTCGTTGCCGCAGATATATACGGGCTTTAGCAAGAGCCGGTCGTCAGAAATGATGGCCGCATAGTACTCGACGCAAAACGGCGGGTTGGGCGGCGTATCCTTTACCAGGTAGGCAAGGATTTTTTTCAGGTCCCCGATTTTATAATTTTCATGGCGTAGCGAGGCCTCAATTTCATCCACGGTGGGCAGGTGAGATCGCATGTTGCCCATAAAAGAACGGGTGGCGTTGACAATATAGCGATAGATGTACAGAACTCCGTGAAGGCTGGTGGTCGGGCTGTAGACCTGGTCCAGAGGTTGTAAAAGCGATTCGGCCTGCAATTCCGAAACGAGTTGCGTTTTTATCAAGACGGGGCGCTTGCCCGGGCCATCGACATTATCGAGGGAAATTTCGGAATTGGCTGGGGGAATTTCTTGATCCACTTTTTTTCCTCTTTATTCTAATTATAAATATTCTTAATATCCTCAATATCTTCAATACGAATTCGTAACTTATTGCGGTTCGGTCAGCGCGATTCTCGGGAATAAAATATCCCAGGTTTCGGGCAGACTCTCGTTGTAATGCAATTGAAGAACATCGCAGATAAATACCGCCTGGGTTTTTAGACCGGTGATTTCTACAAACTGTTTGAATTTGGTTCTTAAAACCGGCTGAAGGTGTATCATGACGACCGATATTCCGTCAAGGATTATGCGCAAAAAAGCCGTAGCCTGGGCGGGATCTTTTTTGGCCATCTCCCAGGGTTTATTTTCCTCGATCAACTTGTTGAGCCTGTCGACGATGACAAAGATGCTCTCAAGGGCGCGGCTAAACTGGAAGTCGTTCATGTGTTCGTGAAATTTTTCTGTCGCATTACGGAGAATTTCGTCCAGCGCTTTAGACTCGGCGCTTTCGATTCTGGCCGGGATGCCGCCGCCCGTGTATTTTTTTATCATACTCAGGGTTCGCTGAACCAGGTTGCCGAGATTGTTCGAGAGATCCTGGTTTATGCGCCGCTCCAGGATTTCCTCGTTAAACCTCGTATCGCTGCCCAGGTTCATCTCGCGCATGAGGAAATAACGAAAGGTGTCCAGACCGATATCGCCGATTACCCCGACCGGGTCAAAGGCATTTTTCAGGGATTTGGACATCTTCACGTCGTTTAAACCCAGCCAGTAGCCGTGCACATAAAGGGTTTGAAAAATATCGATGTCGGCGGCAAGCAGCATGGCCGGCCAGTATATGCCATGAGGTTTTAAAATGTCCTTGGCGATCACATGCCTTGCCTGGGGCCAGAATTGACGAAACTTTTCGCCTTCGGGGTATTCCAGGGCTGAAATATAATTCAACAGGGCGTCAAACCATACGTAAGTGACAAATTCCTCGTCAAAGGGTATGGGGATTCCCCAGGTAAGTCTTTTAACGGGCCGCGATATGGAAAGATCTTCCCCGAGTTTTTTCAACTCCTGTATCGTACCCTGTATTTCCCTGAAGTACTGTTCCGGGCGAACCAATCCGGGATTTTCTTCGAGCATTTTCTCCCAGACGGGCAGGTACTTCTGGAGCTTGAAAAAATAATTGCTTTCTTTAATTCGTTCGGGTTTTACCAGGTGGTCGCGGCATTGCCCCTCTTCGTTGAGTTCTTTTTCGGTAAGGTATCTTTCGCAACCGAGGCAGTAGAGGCCCTCGTATTCGCTAAGATATATATCGCCTTTGTCAAAAAGTCTCTGCAGAACCAACTGAACCACTTTTTTATGACGGGGCTGGGTTGTGCGAATAAAGTCGTTATTCCCGATTTGCAGGGTTTCCCAGGTTTTCTGGAAAATTCCGGCGATAGAATCAACATAGGCTTGCGGGCTGGATTTTTCGGCCTCGGCTGCCTTTACAATCTTGTCGCCGTGTTCGTCAACCCCCGTTAAAAAGTATACGTCCTTTCCGCAAAGCTTCTGGTAGTGGCTCATGACGTCGCACAACAGGGTGGTGTACATATGACCCAGGTGAGGGCGGGCGTTAACGTAGTAAATCGGGGTGGTTATATAGTATTTTGAGTTCATAGGCAAATCACGATAATTATTAACATCAATTCAAGGTGAACACTAAAAAAAAACCTTTTCCATGTTTCTCGTAAGAGCCTGTGCGCCAACCTGCTTTCTGAGCAAGATGAGAAAGTTCAATGCGATCGAAAAGTGGCTAGCAGGGTCACTGACGGTGACCCTGCTAGCCATTCACGGAGTTTTTCGAAGAAAAACCAAGCTGTCCCTTGAGACCGCTCAGGTAGCGCGTCACTATGAAATAGTAAAGATGCGCTACAAGCTTTTCGAGTAAAGCATTGAACTTTGGGGTTGACGTTGTTTTCAGAATACAGTTGTCGCACAGGCTCGTAAAATTGGAGCCTGTTCGCCAACCAGGTAAAAATTATGGTTGCCGATATCGTCTGAATTGACGAAAATAGCTGTAACATGAATAGCCTGAACGTTGAGATGTTTAATGAAGCCCTGAAGCTTGAAAAAGAAAATGACGTAGAATCGGCCCTGGAACTTTACCGGGAAATTCTCAAGGAAAAACCCGATCACCTGGAATCCTGGTTAAATTCCGGGGCGATATATTTTAAACAGGGCAACGAAGACGAGGCTATACTTTGTTACGAAAAGGCCCTGGCGATTCGAAACGACATTCGGGCTCTTTACAACCTCGGCCTGGTGCATTATAAAATCAGCCGTGTAGACTCCGCCCTGGGTTATTTTCAGAAATGCATTGCCATCGATGCAACGTTTCTGCCGGCCTGTTTGTTGACCGGTTATATCCTTACCGAAATGAACAATCCCCGCGGGGCCATTGCGGTGCTTCAAGGGGCCCTGCAGGTTCACAGGGAAAACGAATCTTTACTCCTGAGCCTGGCCATTGCCTTTCACGCCGATCAAAAAAACCCGTTGAGCGCAGAAGTTCTTCGAAAGATCCTGTTAAAAAATCCCCATAACGGCGCGGCCCTGCGGTTACAGGCGAGGCTGTCGGTTCAGGACTCGGTGACCAAATCGTCCATTGAAAACTACCGCAAGCTCATCCAGGATGCCCCGGAGATAATCGAGTTTGAAGCCATTCTCGACCGCCAGGAAAACAAGTCGATAAGGGAAAATATCCTGCAGCGAAAAAACGAGATTGCCAGAAAAGACGTAAAGACAAATGCCGACTACCTGGACTTGTCCCTGATGTCGTTTATTTCGGGTAACGCTAATGCGGCCATGAACTATTTATTGTACGCCGTGAAAGAACCTTGAGGTTTCCGGTTTATGCCGGGGGTATGGTCCCGGAAAATTTCCACCGCCTGTTATTTTCTACCGCTTGACACGATTCTTTCTTTAACACCGTCGTATTTTTTTTGATTGATGACAATTTCCGGGGTAAAATCGTATTGATCGCCCGCTTTCTCCAGTTTTTCAATCCGGGCCTGTTTGTTGAGAATCATATCGTTGATACTTTTCATTTTTTCAATCACCATAATGGCGTTTTTCTTTTTATCGTCGGGCAGGGAGTTGATGTAGTGCGTCGGGTTTCGTAAGAAGTTGGCCGAAAAGGTTTCTTTGATTTTTTCGTTCATTTTGTTCTTGGTTTCCTCAAGCCGCAGGAGATCTTTTTTCTGGGCCTGAATTTTGTCGTCGAGCTCCTGGTCAACGCCGCAGACAAGCTCCGTCTGAACGCCGGCCTTGTTGCCCGCCACATTGACTTCGATTTTGCGCAAGGCCGTGACGACTCCCCCCAGGATCACGCCCGACTTTTCCGTAACCTGCACCGTGTCGTTGCAATGGATATGGCTGTCGTAAATAAAGTCCTCGACCTCCAGCCTCTTCTTGACGATGACATGTGCGTTTTGAATGTAGCGAGCGCGCAGGTTGCCATGGCATTCGATTGTATGACCGGGCTTGCTGAGAACGCCCGAAACCAGCGTCATGTCGTTTCGGCAAAACAAATTGGCGGCCTCGACAATTCCGTGTACGAGCAGGTCGCCAAAGCAGGTAACGGAAAACCCGTCGGTAATTTTTCCCTTGATCTCAATATTCCCCGAAAATTCAATATTTCCGGTTTCGTAGCTGATATCGCTGTCGATGACAAGCGTCTTGTTGACGTCATAGACATTGCGATTGATTTCGAGGTAGCCGTTGATCAGCGACTTCATGATCCGGGGATTTTCAGGATCCTGGTATAGTTGTTTTCCGGGGGCAGGGCCCTTGATATGGCGAACGATGCTTAACCTCTGACCATAGACGTTAAATCCTTCTTTGCCGGGCGAACCTTTGACAAACTCCCCGACGATGTCCCCTTCGAAGACTTCCTTGATGGCGCCTCGTTCCTTGTAATCCATTTTGCCGTCGTCTTTGAGGGTACCGACGCTTTTTTCGAGGCTCTGCGAGGGGATCACATAATCGTCATAGGCAATTTCCATCGACCGGCCTTTGGCGATAAGAACAAAGGGGTCGTTTTTGGCCATACTTTCTTCGAGGTTTGCCATGATCTGGTACTGGTCCAGGCTCGGAAAAAGCTTCAAAAAGGTAATTATACTCAAAATATCATCGATGGGCGGAATTCTGGATTTGTCAAACGAGGGCAGGTACAGTTTGGCCTCGGAAGCGTCCTCGTTGATCACCACCGGCGGAATAACGACCAGAAAACCCCGGTACACCCCGGCATAGCCGAAAATTTTCGACATAAACAAATTACGATACGTATCTCTGAATACGGCATGAGAATCAAAATCCAGTTTTTTGGAAGGCCCCTTTACCACGGGAGGTTTGTTGTATTTTGGTTGATCCGGATCTACCATCTGGGCGACAAGAACCTCGCCGGTCATCTTTAGATTGTTGGGGTAGGGAATGGATAACTTGTAATTTCCATCTTCAATGGTAAAATCAAACGGTTTTTTTTCACCGTAGGTTATGTAATACCAGTCTTGCAATTTCGGGTTTCCTGATTTTTTTTGACCCGGCCAGGTCGCGATGTATCGCGTTCTGCCGAATATCTTTTTCCGCTGTAGGGGAGGGTATACTTTGTAATCATGAATTAATTTTCAACAAATTTATTTATTTAAAGACAAAAAAAAACAAAATTTTTTCTCAAGAAATTTCCCCAAATCCGTTTACGATACCTGCACAGGTAAATACGTTATTTACTTTTCATACCATCCTGTCTTTTTTTATTGATTTATCTGATGTGGATCCGGGCAAGCGTTTGTTATTTTCGGGTATTTTTATGGATTTTTTCGGGTCTTTTCTGGGTAATTTTCCCCGTACAGACGCCCGCACAAATGGCACAAATAAACGAGGAAACACCTGTCAAAAAAAATACCTGGGCGATCGACCTGGCGCAAACCGATACCGAGGTAAAGCAATCCGGCATTGAGCTTATGCATGCCGAAGAAGGCAAATATCTTGGCGCCCAGAAAAGCAAAGAAGGCATTTTAATTTTTCACGGCGGAACCAGGATCAAAATCAATAATTATATACTGTTGGCCGATACGGTTAAAATCAACCCCGAAACCGGGGAACTTCTGGGCGAAGGCGGAGTTTCTTTAAATGACGGTTTTCAAACGATCAAAGGGGCAAGGTTTTTTTACAATAACAACCTTCGTTCGGGAATACTCTACGACATCGACGGATTTATCAAACCATTGTATATACTGGGCGATTATGCAAAATTAACCGCCTCGGAAAATTTTATCATTTCGGCAGCCTTTTTGTCTACCTGCGAAGCCGAAACCCCGCACTATTTTTTGAAAGTCAGAAAAATGTGGCTTCGGGCCGACAACCAGTTTGTGGCCCTCGGTATAGTCTATTACATCGGTCAAGCCCCGGTGTTTTATTTGCCGTTTATCGTCCAAACGGATCTCGGTACCGGGATTCATACCGTATTGGGTTATAACACATCCCAGGGGTATTATCTTCAAAACAGTTATTTCTACGGGTTTTCAAAAAATAACCCGGTGCTCCCCGAAAACGCCCTGTTTATGTTTGATTTCTACCAGAATGACGGAATCTACTTTGGTACCTATGCCAACAAGAAAACCCCGAGACTTGACTATGACATCAACCTGGGAATTGCCTCCCGGACGGTTCGAAACGAAATCGTTACCGGTACGCCAGGCGGTAAGAGCGAAACATGGTATGAGGTAAATGCCTATCTTAACCCCCGGTGGAATTCCAGTGTCGACAAAGATTCCCAGTCGGCCCTGAACCTTATATTTGAGGCCTATAACAACCCGACGTTTAACAACGTGTTTAAACAGCGGACGATTCCCGACAATACCCTCAATTCCATCGCCTTTAATCGAACTCTTTATATTCCGGCCCAGCGTATAGACTCGCTTTTATGGAGGGGGGTGTATTCCGAAAACTGGCTGGACAACAGCCTCGTAATCAGCGCCGAGAAGGTTCAATCCTGGAATAATTTTGCCCAGGGTAATGCCTACTACCCGGTCAGCGATATTTTTCCGTCGTTGAGTTTCAGGAAAAACTGGTATGTGGTAAAACCCTCGGGAAGGTACTTTCAGGGTATCAGCAGCAATACCGAGTTGAGAACCGGAATCGCCCATCAATTTAACCAGGGCGAATTGTTTCATACCGTTAACTTCCTGGATGTAAGATCGGGACTCAATGCCTATTTCCCGTTACATAATCTGATTGTGTTTCAGCCGGGCATTGGTTATGGCATCAAGGGGCAATTTTATAACGTGGAATCGCTGACCGACAAGATTGAAAACGCCAAAAAAAGCTACCAGTACTGGTATACGCTCGACAAACTTTTCATTGGTCCGTCGTTTTTCAAGGCCACCGCAATGTATGGTTTCCAATGGGCAACGGTGGAAACCATAACCGATACGTATTTCAGGCAGGAACGCGAAAACAAGCTTTACCTCGTACTTTCTTCCGACCTGGCGCCCTTTGGGTCGATCTCCATGGGAAGTTCGCGGGATTTACGCAAGCTACCGGGACCTTTTTCTGAAAAAAATCAGTGGGACCCTTTTTACTTTACGGCTTTTTTTGACTACGATTTCATCAACCACGACAATGTGTTTTTACCCGACGCGTATACGCCAAATACCTACTTTCTGGGTATCGGTACCAGCGAATCTTTTTTCTACAACATCCGGTTCAACACCCCGGGGATAAACAGTCTTTCGTTGTTTTTACAAACAGGCGGGTATCAATTTTTATTTTTCGACAGGGTCGAAAAGGCCAAGGCCGGTTTTAACTGGGTTCATGATTTTTTAAATTACAACAAAAACCGAATCCAGTTATTCATGGAAACCCGGGTGGCCTTTTTTACATACTGGAGCGCCGAATTTTCGATCATTACCAATGTCTACAACACCGGTACCAATGCTTCGCCCTACCAGTACGTCGGGGAGGCCCTGGCAAATACCTTTAACCCAAACTATATGAATTCGCCCTTTGAATTGAACGAATTTAAGGTTTTAATCGAACATGATTTACACGACTGGTTATTACAGTTGTCGTATTCCATTAAACAAAACTGGTTAAACTACGGATCACAGGGGCAAAACTATGCGGGCTACTATGAGCAGGGGGTATACCTGACCTTTACGCTCAAGGGATTTAAAGGTCTCGGGCTTCCCAAAACACAGATCAACACCCAGCAAAACCCGATGCTGTATGGTCTTCCCTGATTTTAAGGCGCGCCAAGCACGCGTCGCATAGCCGGCAATATTACAAGGGCTTGTTTATGCCTGGTTTACTTCCAGGCTGAAGTCCAGCGGCGTGATGTGGTTGGTCAGGCAGCCCATGCTGACAAAGTCGACGCCCGTACCGGCCAGGGTTGAAATATTTTCCAGGTTGTACCCGCCAGATGCCTCTGCTGTAATCGCCGTGTTGTTTTTCCGGTTAAACCGCGCTATCGCGTCAACGCTTCGTTTGATGTTTGGGGCGCTCATATTGTCCAGCAGGATCATTTCCGGGCGAGCCTTGAGGGCTTCGCTTAACTGCGTTGCGGTTTCTACTTCCACTTCGCATTTGTGCAGGGGATATTTTTCTCGAAAAAGCGCCACGGCTTTTTGAATGCTGCCGGCTGCCGCAATGTGATTGTCCTTGATCAGCCCCATCTGCTGAAGGTTGGCGCGGTGATTAGAACCGCCGCCCATGAAGACGGCATACTTGGACAACATACGAAAACCCGGTAATGTTTTTCGGGTATCCAGCGGGATAATGTTCAGGGGTTTTAAAATGTCGACGGCCTTTTTTGTCAAGGTTGAGATGCCGGAGAGCATCGAGATAAAGTTCAAGGCGATTCGTTCGCCCTGGAACATGCTTTTGACGTCACCTTGCAAAGCGGCAACCTGGTCGCCTTTTTTAATTTTGTCGCCGTCGTTAAAAAAAAATTCGACCTTTACCCCGGTATCGAGGATTGAAAAAACCTCCGTAAAAATTTCCTTGCCGCAGAGAATTCCCGGTTGCCGGGTAACCAGCCGGGCGCTTACGATTTGTTTTTTTTCAAAGATCGCGTTGGTGGTAACGTCAAAATGAGTTTTGTCTTCGGCAATCGCCGCCCGTATTAATGACAAATAGTCTTTTTTCTTCAACGAAGTAACCGGTTTTACATATGCCCTGAGGTGACTTTTCATTTGACTCCTTCGGGAAGCTCCCACAAATGCCGGGGTTGAAGATTTTTCAAGGCCCTTTTGATGGATGATTTTAAAAAAGGATTGTTCTCTTCTTCGGAGGACAGAAGTTGCTTGATGCGCTTTCGCTGAAGTTTTTCCTGGGTGCCGCAAACGGAGCAGGGAATAATCGGCAGTTTCAAATGGTTTGCCACCTCAATGATGTCGCGTTCGGCTACTTCAATGAGGGGCCTGATCACAATGTTTTTGCCGTCGTCGCTGAAAAGTTTTGGCGGAATGGCGGCAAGGCGCCCGTTGTAAAACAGGTTTAAAAGCAGGGTTTCGGCGGCGTCGTCGGAATGATGCCCCAGGGCTATTTTGGTCGCCTTCAGCCGCTGGGCCTCGGTATACAAAATTCCGCGTCGAAGACGGGAGCATAGAAAACACTGGGTCTGGTCAGGTTCGAGTTTCTGGGTAATGACCGAGAAAACATCATACGAACCGATTTCGTACTCAACCCCGAGAGACTGATAGTGATTTTCAAGGATTTGTCGGTTAAAACCCGGCTGTCCCTGGTCGAGGGTATAGGCAAAGAAAGTAAAAGGAACCGGGGATCTTTCCTTCAAGGCGATAAGCAGGGAAAGCATGGTGAGGGAATCCTTGCCGCCGGAGATGGCGACCATGATGCGATCGTTTTTTTCTATCAGGTTATACTGAAACGAGGTTCTCCCGACCATTTTTAAGAGTTTTCTAAAGGGCTTAAAGGTTTTAACTGAAGGTTGTGAATTCACCGGTTCAAGAACAAAGGTTTTGATACCCCGTAAAGGATTTTGGCAAACTCCCCGGCAATGCGGGCCACTTTTCGATCGCATTGAACTTTCTCATCTTACTCAGAAAACAGGTTGGCGCACAGGCTCATATTGGCCGTTTTTAACCAAAGCGTAATATAAAAACTTATTGATATGGTGTATCAAAAATGAAAATAAGCTGTTTATATGAATGAGATTCCCGTGTTTTCCGGAAAAACCAGCGTCAAAAAGGTTTATAATGTCGCCATCGTAGCGGCCAGTTTTAACAGCATGATTACAGACTCCCTGGTGAAAGGAGCCGTGGAGGTTCTGAGCCAGGCCGGAATCGGCGTGCCTAACGCCGAAATCTACAAGGTGCCGGGCGCCTTTGAAATTCCCCTGACCTGCAAGAGAATCTTTTCGACGAAGAATATCGACGGTATCATCGCTCTCGGGGCGGTCATTCGAGGGGAAACCCCGCATTTTGATTTCGTGGCCGGCCAGTGTGCCGCGGGGGTTCAGAAGGTTTCGCTGGAATTTGCCAAGCCGATATCATTCGGGGTTTTAACCACCGACAATATTGACCAGGCATTAAATCGCGCCGGTTTAAAGTATGGTAACAAAGGCGCCGATGCCGCAGGGGCTCTTTTACAACTGTTGCACATGTATGATGAAGCGTCTATTTAAATACGACGGGAACGCAAAAGGTTTATCATGAAACCTCAAAGGGCCAGAATTCTGGCAATGCAGGCGATTTTTCAGAGGGATTTTCAAAATCGGCCGTTGAAAGATCTTTTGCTCTTTGACTGGATAGACTACGAGGTTCCCGAGGACGAAAAGGTTTTTGCCACGCGGCTTATCAAGGGAGTTATTGAAAATTCCGATACTATCGACAAGATCATCGTTGAATTTTCGAAGAACTGGGACATCAGCCGTATCAGCCCGGTGAGCAAGGCTATTTTACGTATTTCGATTTTTCAGTTGACGGAAATGAAAGACGAAATTCCTTATAAAGTTGTGATCGACGAGGCTATCCGGATCTGTAGAAAGTACGCAGAGGACGATGCCGGGCGGTTTATCAACGGAATACTCGACGCCTACTACTGGCGGGAGAAACAATAGATATTATGGATCAAGAACGAAACAACAAGAATCGGATTACTGGTATTGAATCCCGCTCGGTCGACCAGGGATTTCGCATTCAAGGCGAGGAGCCGAAAAAATCTCCTCCCAAAAATATCGTTCTGGTTTTTATCATCGTTGTATTGCTGTCCCTTATGGTTGTGGGTTCTTTTCTGTATGTCGGAAAATACGGAAACCCGTTTACAAGAGAAAAGTCGAAGCTTTCCGACATGAGCGTTCTTGACGACGAAAGACTCAGGAATAAAACCCCGGAAGAAACCGAACTGCCCAGCGACCCGGATCTGCTCAGGGCCGTCAAATTATACCGTAGCGGTTATGTGAAATCGGCCAGGGCCGAGTTTGACAAGATCGTGGAAAGCTCCAAGCCCAACGAAATCAAGTCCTATGCCCTGGTTTACGAAGGTATCATCGCCGACGAAGAGGGCAAATTTAACCAGGCCCTGGATGATTTTCGCCGGGCCATTAAATTTTTCCCCAAAAACTACTATGCCCATTACAACATGGCCATGGCTTACAAGCACAAAGGCGACTATAAAGAAGCCAAAGAAGAGCTGGAGCTGGCCAGGCGCATCAAACCCGACAGCAGCGATATCGCCACGCTGAAAGGGGAGCTGGAATTTGAAACCGGCGACTATGAGGAATCCGAGGAAACCCTGGAGAAACTGGCCGATTCGACCAAAGACTCCAAGGCCTATTATAACCTGGGGTTGGTGTACAAGAAAGAAGGCAAGCTTGCCCAGGCAAAGTCGGTTTTTTTAAAGGCCGTGGAATCACAGGGTTCCTCCGAATCGGTTTACCTCTCGCTTGTCGAACTGGGTAAGATCTATGCCAACGAACAGGATTACCAGAATGCCGAACTCTACATGATGAGGGCGCTCAAGTTAAAACCTGAAAATGCAAAACAGGCATACAACCTGGCCGTAATTCAGTATTCGGCTGGTAAAACCGCCGAGGCAAAACGAAGCCTGGACAAGGCGTTAGACGGGGTCATGGAAAAACCCGAATACCTGATCTATGTCTCAAACTTATATAAAAAATTAAACGATATGGATATGGCCGAGGCCGCCATTCGCAAGGCCAAGTCCATTGCGCCATTTCACCCCGACATCATCAAGTCGTTGACCGATCTTTTAATTGAACAAAAGAAATGGTCCGAAGCCATCGACTACCTGCGTAAACTGGCCGAAATCAGCAAGGGGTCGGTCGAGAAGGCTCAGGCGCTTTACCAGCTGGGGCGGGCCTATATGGAGGCGGGCGATTTTGACAGCGGACAAAGGGCCCTGGAAAACGCCTACGCCCTGGATAATGTCAACGAAGACGCCCTGATCGCCCTGGGTAATCTATACCACATGAAAGGGGAGTCTCATAAGACGATCGGCCTTTATAAAAAAGCCCTCGACATCAATCCCGATAACGTTGCGATTTTAAAGGCCCTGGGGATTTTATACTTTGACCTGCACATGTACAACGAGGCCGAAGATACGTTTAAAAAAGTCCTGGAGCACCCGTTAAAAAAGGACCGCGACGTCTACTTTGTCTACAATTCTCTTGGAAAAATCTACAAGTCAAAACGCATGTATGAACACGCCATCCGGTATTTTGAAAAATCGGTTCTGGCCGACGATGCCGCGCTTAAGTTTGAAGCTCTTATGGAAATCAGCGATTGTTCGCTGCTGGAAGACAAACCCGCAGCGGGAGTTTTTTCTAAAATTGAAAAGGCCATTGCCTTGAAACCGGAATCCTATGAAGCCAGGGTAATGCTGGCCAAGGCTCTCATCAAAGACGGATCCGCTTCTTCACGCGACCGCGCCGAGGAAGAAATCAAGACGGTGATTGATTTTGAGAAAAAACCCGAGGTATTATCCCGCGCCTTTACGCTTCGGGGTATCATTTATTTCAAAGAAGGGTTTTACAAGAAAGCCATCGACGATTTTAACGCGGCCCTGGATTTTGATCCCTCCAACAGCGAGGCCTTTCAAAACAAAGGCGCGGCGGCCCAAAAGCTGGAATCGGAATTATAAGCCCGTTTGACAGCTTTAGCAAACCGGCAGGATTTGGAAAGCGCTTCGATTTTCCTTTTTTTAACTTCTTGCAGAAAGCGTAAAATGACTTTCTTCCCGGGTGACGCTGCCGTATTCTACCTGGACGATGTCGGGCGATTCCATGTATAATTTTTGCAGCATTTCGCCGTCTATCGGAGAATTTGTTGCGGAGATATCCAGGGTGGTCATCGACAGGTTGTAACAGGCCAGGACCATTCCGGCGGTAAAGGCGCATACCGGGTTGTCGGGTTTGTCTTCCAGCAGGTCGAAGGCGGCATCTTCCAGGGAATTTGCCACGGTGATTTTCAGAAACGTATCTTTTGGGGCAATGCCCAGTTCGAAAATTCCAAAGCCGTGCAGGTTTAAAACCTCAAAACATCCCATGAGTTTGCCCATTTCGGAAGGGGTGTTAAACAGGGGCAACCAGGAATGCAAGACGATGGCAAAACTGTCGTGGCCGGCCTTCAACAAAGGCTCCCATGTCGATTTGCCGATTGCCTTTTTTTCCCCCAGCTCTATGGGAACCCTGGCTTTGTAGGTATTCCAAAGGGTGTTGTAATACTCGCAGTAAATTCTTTCATATCGAAGGTTGCCGTTTGCCCCCCGGAACATCAAATCGCTTTTGGCGGTATTCATGTTCTGAGGTTTAAAGAATGCCTCGATCGTATTCATATTATCCGTTGATATCATCGTTGTTTTCCCATGAACCGGTTATGATCGTGCTTTGCTCATTTTTAAAAAATGAAAAATGTAATTTGTTGAACATTTCGTCGTCGGCGGCGACAAAAATACCCCGTATAAAACCCAGGGAAAAATAATCCATATCGGGTAACGCCTCATCGCCGTAATTGAGTGTGATTTCCCAGGCCGATTCGCCGATATCCAGTTTAAAATTTCCGTATCCAAAAAGACGGTATATGACAAGGCCGAGACGAATTTTTTGTTCAAATGTAACCTCGCCCCGCAGGTTGCTGAAGACATCGGTAAGCAACTGAATCGTTTTGACGCAGGCCGATTCTTCGATACCTTTGAGAAGGGTTTCTTTTGCAAAAACTTCTTCCCCACCGGGGCCTGGTTCGGGGATGTCGCTAAGAGCGTTTATAACGGTAGAGCTGAGAATTTGCCGGACCGCAACGGGGGAAAAAAGAAACGGCGCCTGGTTGATCAGCGCCCGGTTTGTATCTTCGTCCCGCTTGATATTCAGCTTAAAATTGATCGGGCCGGTAGACGAGGTTTTTTCCCTCGAAGGTGTCATTTCACCGCGGGAGTTAACGTCTTGTTTCTGGGCAAGGTCCGTTGGCCCGGGAGTTGTTTCGTCTTCGACAGCGGTATCTTCGACTATGGCTTCTTTGATAACCTTTTCAGGAGTGTCTTCCTCTTCCTCCGGCTCTTCGATGTTCATGTTGAAATACGCCTGCATGGCCTGTTCGATAAGCTCAATGTAGGGATCGTCGTCGGGCAGATCCAGGGAGCGCTTTACCAATTGGTCCCCGATCAGCATGTTAAGCCGGGTGATATTCAGGTCATGAAGTACGCCCGTATCCATTCGCTGTTGCAGGGCATTGATAATGGCATGTAAACGTTCACCCATGTCTTTTTTATTCCTTTTTTTCCGAATTTTCCATATTCCCAATAGCCAGGCTATTCAAATTCCTCTATTCGAACTCCCAAAGGGGAAATTTTTCACACAATTCGTGAACCTGGTTTTTCACCTTCTGGACCACCGCTTCGACGGGGTTATCCAGAACGTCGGCAATAAGATTACCGACCAGTTCAAATTCGTTTTCTTTGAAACCCCGGGTGGTCAGCGCGGGGGTTCCCAGGCGAATACCGCTGGCAATTGCCGGGGGGTTGGTATCATAGGGCAGGGCGTTCTTGTTCGTGGTAAAGCCGGCGCTTTCCAACAGCTCCTGGGCGTCCTTTCCGGTAATTTTTTTTGAGGAGAAGGTATTTACCAAAAGCAGGTGATTGTCCGTGCCGCCTGAAACCAGGGTAAGGTCGCGTTTTAACAGGGTTTCGGCCAGGGTTTTGGCGTTTTTCAATACCTGTTTCTGGTATTCGATAAATTCAGGTTTCAGGGCCTCGCCAAGAGCCACGGCCTTGGCCGCGATAACGTGCATCAGGGGGCCGCCCTGGGTTCCGGGAAAAAGCCGCGAATTTAACTTTGAAAAATGCTTCTCGTTGTTTGAGATGATTAAACCGCCCCGGGGACCTCGAAGCGTCTTGTGGGTGGTGGTGGTAACAAAGTCGGCATACTCGACAGGACTTTGGTGCAACCCGGCGGCAATGATGCCGGCAATGTGGGCAATATCCGTCATGAGAGTGGCGCCGACCGAATCTGCGATTTCTTTAAATTTGGCAAAATCCAGCGACCGGGGGTAGGCCGAGAAGCCCGCCAGAATCAGTTTGGGGTTATGTTCCTTTGCCAGCTTGTAAATGGCGTCATAGTCAATCAGGTGGGTAACGGGGTCGACCTTATAGCCAATCGGGTTATATACCAGGCCGGAAAAATTAACCGGGGAACCATGGGAAAGGTGGCCCCCATGGGCCAGGTCCATGCCCAGAAACGTATCGCCAGGCTTTAAGGCATATAAAAATACCGACATATTCGCCTGGGCCCCGCTGTGGGGTTGAACGTTGGCATACCCGGCCTTGAACAGTTTTTTGGCGCGGTCAATGGCCAGGCTTTCGATATCGTCGGAGGGGCCGCAACCGCCATAGTATCGCTTGCCAGGATAGCCTTCGGCGTACTTGTTGGTCAGCGAAGAAGAGTAGGCTTCGCGAACAGCCAGGGAGGTAAAATTCTCCGAAGCGATCAGCTCCAGCGTATTGAACTCCCTTTCGCCTTCTTTTATTAAAATATTATAAACTTCTGAATCTTGTTTTTTTACATAATTATAGGGCATAAACCTATCTTTCTGGCATATTCCCCTTGAAAAGTGTTTATTGCAGAAACGATTATGCTTTTTTAAAAAGTCCCAGATCTGCCCATAAAACCCGCAATATACCCCGATTCAATATTCGCTTCAGGAGTAAACGGGAAATTAACCCCGTTTACAATCAAATTATGGCTGATAATGCACGGGCTTATTTGTCTGTCTTTTATACTTCAAAATTAGCCATATTTGGCTTGACGTTGTATGAAATTGTCGTTAATGGTTTTATAGACGATGGATAATTCGTCCAAACAGGTTAGCGATGTACAATCCCGAGTATACATTAAATCGCAGGGAATTCATTGAGTTTGTTTTGAAATCCCTTATTCCCATAACCTTTGCCGTGGGTTTGCTGAACCTGTACATACATTCCAGTCTCAGCGGAACCATGGATGTTCTTTGTTCCCTCATTGCCATCATCCTTTATTTTTTTTCCAGGAGGTATGGAAACTGGCCCCTGGTGTCAAACCTGGTTTGTTTTCTGGGGTTCCTGGTTTTTCTCGCCTCCGGCTATGAAAACATGAGTAAAATGATTTTTATAGCCTGGTTGCCTATTTATGCCGTGTTTTACGTAATGGTTTCCGGGGTAAAAAACGGGCTGATCTGGGTTTTGCATACCTTGATTGTCTATATTGTATTATTTCTAACATTCTACAGGGATTCCATTGCCACGGTCGATTATGTAATTTCGATATTGGCTTTTTTATCTACCCTGCCATTGATCATTTACTATGAAAAAAATTATTCCCGGCAAATGAATCAACTTCATGTCACGGGATCTTACGATCATTTAACAAAGCTGTTTAACCGGAAGGTTATAATGGAAATTCTAATGCATGAAATTTCCAATGCAAAACGTAATAACCTCGATTTGGCGATTTTATTGATAGATCTCGATCACTTTAAAAAAATCAACGATAATTTTGGTCATGAGGCCGGCGACAAGATACTTGAAAATGCCGCCATGTTGTTGAAAAACAATATCCGGGACAGTGAGTTTGTGGGCCGCATCGGGGGCGAAGAATTTTTAATTGTCTGTCCTTGCGTGAATAATATCAATGCCCTTCAGTTGTCCAATAAACTCAACAAAGTATTTCAACAGAACAATACATCCTCGCCGGAATACCCGACCATCAGTATTGGAATAGGCATATTTGAGGGCAATGACAATAATTCTACGCTTTTGAGAAAGGCAGACCTGGCCCTCATGGTCGCCAAGAATTCCGGTAGAAATTGCAGTATCTTGTTTGATTACGAACGAATACCGCAAGTAAAAAGTCAAATCAGTTGAGTTGGGTCAAATTTTCAGTACGCCTCAGGGCAATGTTGATGTGCGTTGCGGATGCCTATTGGCAAGGTTATGAAACGTTTGCTGCAGTTCCTCAAGGGCTTTTTTTGCGCCCGAAATATCTTGTTGTTTTAACCGCTGTTTCATAACAAGGGTAAGTTCGTCAATTTTTTCGTAGATGGCAAGGGTATTGTTCAGGGATACCCGGTTTTTTCGAATCAGGCGATACAAGGTTCGGCCGCAAAATCTCAGGAGCCAGTCAAAGCAAAATAAAACGGCGCCCAGGAAAAATATACTGCCATAGGTGCGCGCCAGTACGGGTAGATGGTAGTCTTTGTAATAATTCAGGTTCCAGGTCAACCAAAGGGCCGTCAGCGACGCAAAAGAAAGTATAAAATTGGTCAGCCGGGAGCCGGGTAAAACGGACTGATAGATTTTAAAGAAAAAAAGAAGACCAACGAGCGCCAGCAGGGGACCAAAACCAAACCACCCGGTCAGGGTTCCGATAAAGTTGGCGACAGAGCTTGTTGTATTATATATCGCCAGCACTGTTTCGTAAAGAGTTTTCAAGGATTCCATGGCTTCAAATGTATTTTCCCCCGGCTTCGTAAAGTTGTATTTCCTGATAGAATTTTCGAAAGGCAAGGCTCAAATATGTAAAAATTTTCACTTTACAGGAAGAGGAATCTTTTTGCTGCTGACGCATGTATTTATTAGGAACACCCGGATGGGCAGAACTGGTTTTGATTGCTTTTATTGTGTTGCTTCTGTTTGGTAAAAACCGGTTGCCAGATTTGGCAAAAAGTATGGGTACCGGTATTCGAGAGTTTCGAAAGGGCATCAGCGGTCAATTTGATCATGATGAGGAAAAAGAAGAAGAAGCCGCGCCAGTGCAGGCAAAAAAAACCAAAGCCGTTAAATCCGCAGAATCGAAAGCCCCCCAGGCTCAAAAAAGCAAATCTAAAACAAGACAATCGTAATACGATTTTAATTGTTTATGGATGATCATGAAAAAAAAGGGACCGGCGACGAGAGTTTTAGCGGTCCGGTTCCTTACGTCAAAAAAATAATTCTTAAAAAAAAAAGAAAACAACCAAACGTAGACCCGCAAAATCCTGAGGCCGGGAAAGAAAGTTATCAAAAAAAGCTGATTAAACAGCAACGATTGATGCCCGTGATTGACCATATCGAGGAGTTCCGCTGGGGCGCCATTCGGTCGGTAATCTGGGTTTTGTTGTTTACCGCCATATCTCTTGCTTTTTATGATCAAATCTTTAAAGTCGTCATCAACCCGATCGGGCATTTGATCGATTCCGGCAAAAGCAAAGACATCGTCGTAAAGCTGATCGTGACGAGGTTGTCCGATTATGTTATCGTACAATTTAAATTGTCGTTGATCATGGGTTTTTTACTTTCGGTGCCCCTGGTTTTCTATGAAATACTCCGCTTTATCTTACCGGCATTTGACAAAAAATATCGCAAGTGGAGTTTCCTGGTTTTGCTTTCTTCCATCGGCCTTTTCTGGTCGGGGATCTTTGTCGCCTGGAAATTTTGCTGGAATCTGGTTATTGAATTTTTGATCCTGAACTGGGTACCGCCGGGAATAGACACCTTAAGCGGTATTCAAATGCCGGAAGTTCATCTCACCATGGCCGACTACCTGTCTTTTTTTGTCGGCTTTCACATGACCTTTGGAATTTCCTTTCAAATGCCGATAATATGCGTATTGCTGGCGGTGGCCGGAATTATCAATGCCAAAGCCTATTTTAAGCAATGGCGATTGGTGGTATTGGTTACGGCGATAGTTTCCGCCGTGGTAACCCCGCCTGACGTGATGTCGATGGTGGTGATGATGGTTCCTTTGTGTTTATTGTACCTGGTATCCGGAATCTTTGTCTGGATTTTTCAAAGAAGAAAGTGAAAATGGGCGATTTTTCAATTAAAAACTATATCACGAACCTGTCCCTTCAGAAGGGGATTCCGAAAATAATTTTCCTGGTATTGTATGTCGGTTTTCTGGCCCTGAGTATTCTTTTTATAAAAACGGTGGAAAACAACTACAAGAATACCTATGTGACTTTTTTTAACGAAAAAATTACTTCACAGGATTTTACGCTCAAAGACGGTACCAACCAGTCCTACGAGGATTATCACGAACAATTTAACGGCGAACTGGGGGAAAATTCCCATATAAAAAACCTGTCTTTTATTATCTGGAGTTTTGAGGGTGATGCGCTGTGGCATTCCAATAAACTTCTTAAAAAAGGCGTAGAAAAAGACGCCAAAGAAAACAACAAATTGTTCAAGACGTTTAACTTCCTGGATATTCCCGAAAAAAATTTCAAGCCCTATGAAACGTTCAAGGCCAACAAGGAAGCCGCCCAAACGCAAAAGGTAATAACCACTTTTTATAAAAAAACCATCCATCATTTTTATAGTTTGAAGGCAAATCAGAAAATATTCTATGTTGAGGTTCTCCGGGAATACCAGAGTATAATACCAGCCAGCTTATACGCCGGATTACTTGGTTTTATATTGATCATTTCGGGAGTTTTAACGGTTCTTTCATACCTGTTAATTAAGTTATACCTTACCCCGGTAAATAACCTGAAAGCCTCGATGGAGTCGTACATTGAAAATAAATCTGTCGAACTTGTTTACAATGTTTCTGAAAATGAGATTGGCGCTCTCGTAAAAACCTACAATGCCTTTCTGGGGAACCTGTCGACCTTCACGGAGAGCCATTTTGACGACACCGACGGAAAAAATCAAAAGGTGATCGACTACCTCCAGGAAATGCTCCTGAAAAAGTCGATTCAAAAGTCGCAACAAATGGAACTGTTATTGTTCCCCCGGCGCCCGGGTACCGATTTTCGCATGTTTGTAACCATCGAAGAGCGCGAAGATGTAACATTTCTTTTATACATGCATTTTGACATCAACAACATTCAGTCGAACCTGGAAAAACACATCATCCAGGACAGGTTCAAGGAGTTGGTTGCCAAGACAACGGATATGAATGACATTTCTACCGATTTGTTTAAAGACCTCGTGGCCCATGCCGATCTGGGTCCCGGGTTTTTATTGATCCGCCTTTCGGGAAACGAAATGGACTGGGTGCGTTCAGGGCCTTTTTTTATGTACCTGCTCGATCACTCCAATGGCTCGGGAACTTACCTGGATTCGGGCCTGGAATACCTACCCACCGAAATCGCGGCGATTGAATCGACCGGCTTACAAACAAAGTACCTGCTGGTGATATCTGAAGACGTTTTGAACCTGTTGAACATGGGCCCTGAAGAGTTTATGAACAACGTCGTGGCGTTTGAAAAATCGCTTTCGGGAAAACAGCTTTTAACGCAAATACTCGACAATATTAACCGTGAAAACCCGGGCGCCTTGAACCTGTCCCCGATGATTTCGTTGATCCGTTTAAAATCCTAAATCCCGGCGCCAAAAATGGTTTGAGCCTTTTCAATGTCGTTTCGAATCTGGTTTTTTAAAGCTTCGACATTTTCAAATTTTTTTTCGTCACGTAACCGGACCAGCAAACTTACCCGAATCTGTTGATCGTAGAGATTCGGGGAAAAATCCGGGGATAAATCAAGCAGGTGAACCTCGACGGAAATTTTTTTATTTTGAAATGTCGGGTTTTTACCGATGTTGACCACACAGTTTTTGACCGTTTTTTGCCCGTTAATTTCAATTTGGGCCTTGCCGGCAAAAACCCCGTCCAGCGGCAAAAGTTTTTTTTCGGAAACCGAAATATTGGCGGTGGGGAACCCTATCGCCATGCCCCGGTTGTAGCCGGCGACGACCTTGCCCAGTATCATGTAGTCGTAGCCGAGTTGATCGCTCACCTTGTTCAGTTGACCCATGACAAGGTCGCTTCGAATTCTCGATGAAGAAATGATGCGGTCCAGGTAGTATACCGGTTCCATCTGGATGACTTCATATTGAAATTCCCGGCTTCGATTTCTCAGGTAATCAATGTCGCCTTCGCGGTTTTTACCGAAATGGTGGTCATAGCCGATGACGATGACCCGGGCATTGAGTTTTTTCACGAGCAGGTCGCTTAAAAAATCGTCGGCTGTCATGTTCTTGATTTTTTCGGAGAAGGGAATCAGTATCAGCGTATCTACCCCGAGATTTTCCAGGATTTCAATTTTTTCCCCGGTCGTTGTAATGAATTCCCGGTGATGGTGAAATACGGCGCTGTTCTGGTGATCGTAAGATACGACAATAGATCGGCCCTGGATTTTTTCCGCCTCGTCTATGCAGCGTTGGATTATAGAGCGATGACCGCGGTGAATTCCGTCAAAATTCCCCAGGGTCACGACCCCGTATACGTCGGATTTCTCCAGGGATTCCAGGTCATAAATTACGCGCATCGTTTGGATTTTCTGTTAATTTGCCTCACCCTGCCAAACACAAAAGTACAGGGGGATCATACTCAGCGGGAATCTTTTCGAAAACGTAGAATATTCTCAGAACGGGAATCATTTTAAAGAAACTACCGGAATAATTTTCGATAAAAAAAGACAAGCAGGGTCAGAAACAGGCTGACCAGCAGGCTCGTTGCCAGGGGGAAATAAAACGTCATGTTTTCTTTTTTAATGACAAAATCCCCCGGCAGGCGGCCTATATTTTTGATCCAGGGGATGGCGCCGCTGAAGCTTAGGACAATACCGATGACGACCAGGATAAGCCCCAGGTAAATTATCGTTTTACCGATTTCCACAAAGGCAGTATAATCATTTTTCAAGCGAGATTCAACTAAAAAATTTGATATGCGTTGACATCAGGGAAAAAAAATATTTCCTGGTAGTCGATGCGCAAGGTAATTACCATATTCCTGGTGATAGGGAACATCTATACCTTTCAACATTCTTCGTCCCAAAACACAAGAGACGCCTTCGCCTTATGCGGTACCTCGTACTCAGAGGGGCATACGCAGGTCGGGGGCGACATGCCCGAGTCGGCCGAATTTCGCAAGTACCAGGTTGACGAGGGGCGCGTTAAAGGCCTGCTGAAAGAAATTAAATTCCAGTCTGCCGAGTTTTCGTTTCTGGCCTCCGTCGAAGAACACACACGAAATCATACCTCTTTTTATTTTCTGTCAAACGAGCAGGTTGCGGTAAACGACTTGTTCCTGGATTCCATCTTCAAACCACCCAAAGCCTGATTTCTTCGATACAAGATTTTGAAAGTCAAGGCGGTCTGGCCGATTTGATTTTAAGGAATTTTTACGCGCAGAATGATGTGCGCCTCGTGCGCCTTAAGGAGTTTTTATGTTACGTTATTTGGGTATTTGTTTGGTGGTTATGCTGTCGGTGTCTGCGGTTTTTGGGCAGGAAAATGACGGGCTTGTGGATCTGCAGGAAAACCGCGTAGAATTAAAGAGCTACGGCGCAAGGCTCATCGTGGTGAATTTCTGGGCCTTGTGGTGCAAGCCCTGTGTCCAGGAGTTTCCGGAGTTGAATCAATTGTACCTGAGGTTAAAAGCCAGGGGTGTGGTGGTTCTGGGCGTAAGCTTGAGCCCCTCAAAAGATGCCGTTGAGAAGTTTCTCGAAAAACACAAGGTGGATTTTCCGATAGTCATCGATCGGCAGGAACATTTTGCGGACAAATACAGGGTGTCGGTTCTCCCGACGACCGTCTTGATCGATAGCGATAACAACATACTCTACCGGTACCAGGGGTTTTCCAAAACCGAAATGTTGAAAATGGAAAACATCATGGAAGATTATTTACAAAAAAACAAACAGGAGTAATATATGAAATATTTTCAAAAAACTTTTTTTTCATTCTCGATTTTATTTTTAACCGGCATGGTTGTTACATCATGCGCCGCCTTGCCAAAAGATCCGGCTTCCGGTTACACGCCTTCGCTGAAAAATCCGGCACAGGTATTTAACGTCGGCAAAACCGTCTTTGACATCGTGATTAAAGACGCCAACCAGGCGGCGACCCCGGGGCTTGCCCTGGAAGTTTCGCCCGAGATGACCATGACCGGCGGTATGTCGCATACAACGCCCGTTGAGTCGGTCGTCGACAATGGCGACGGAAGCTATACCGTGACGGCTTATTTTATAATGGCCTCAGGCGGCGGCAGCTGGGCCCTGCATTTTCATGTAAACGGAACCCACCTTGCCGATCATATTGCCATCACCGTGGGCGGCCTGTCGGCAGACCGTGGTCAGCTAAAGGGGACCACCGCGGATTTCATAAAACCCGACGCCATGTCGGCTTCAACCAACCGCCTGTATTATGTTTTCAAAAGCAGTATCAATACGGCCGGCGGGGCAGGGAATCCTAGCATCGATTTATTTCTTGCCACAAGAGAAGACACGATGACGCACCCCGCCGTTTTTCAAGGTCAGGTATTGCACAGCGATACGAGCAACCTGGCAACAGCCTGGACTGTCGGTACGGTGACTTTATCGGTTTGCACCGGAATCTGGACATACGGTACAGGTACGAACTCGTCTTGCACAAGCTGGGCCAACCTGTTCGACCAGGGTAATGGGCACTTTACGGGAACCGGTTTAACTATCGTTGATACCAGCAAAACGCCGGGTATCTCGGCGGCACAATTTGCCGTACATTTAAAGATCGTCAATGCAACTGCCGGTACGAATGAATGGAAAACCAGCGGGGGTGTCGCCGGCCTCGGAACAGGTGACAATATGCCGGAACTTATCAGCATAAACCAGTAACCATGAAGTTTCTGTATAAAATGGTGAAAGCCATGACCGCCCTGGGGGCGGTCGTGGCCCTGGTGACTTTTTCCAACCGCCCCGTAATTGCAGCCTCCTGCTGCGGGGGAGGCTCCAGCGCCTCGCTGGTTTTGCCCAAGTTTGCCAAACTCATGCTGGATGTTTCTGTTGAACATGAGGTCTACGACGGTTTCTGGAATTCCCGGGGGGAGTTTACGAAAGACCCCGCGGGGTCAGATTTGCGGCAATTGCGTTTGAATGCCGGTTCGGCGTTTCGACTGCATGACAATATCCAGATGTTTGTCGCGATTCCTTATGTGATAAATTTAAACCGTTATACGGGAGTACAAAGTACGACCTACGGGGCGGGGGATGTCTCGCTGGGGTTTAACTTTGAACTGTTCAACGACATCCGTTGCGTATACCGGGTTTTATCCCTGGAGGATCTTTTACCGGCTGCCTACCTGGGCGCAAAGGTAACGCTGCCGACCGGAATTTCCCCGTATGACAATGTTCCCCGAAGTTTTGATATAACCGGTTTGGGCTTTTATACGTTTGCAGCCAGCCTGCTTGTCGACAAAACCATCAAGTCCTGGAACCTGAGTCTGGGGGCCTCGTATTCGTTTTCGGCCGAAAGACCCGTAAACCGGGAATATGGCCGCTACATCGAACCCTACAAAATACAGGCCGGGGGCAAATGGAATCTGACGGCCTCGACTGGTTATACCTTTTCGCTGGAATCGATGGATTCGATTACGGCTACGATTGGTTACGGGTTTATCAAAGAAGGTTATGCCAGAATCGACGGAAAGGATAACCCTCTCAGCGGTTTTCAAAAACCCAACCTGGTTGCGGGGCTTGCCTTTGCCACGGCCGACCAAAACGACGTGATCAAGCTCAACCATTCGTTTCACCTGCCGGTGGACGGCTGGGGTTTTAACCGGCCCAATACAAATACAACCACCCTGGAGTATTCCCATGTATTTCGTTAAACGATGTTTTTCAATAACAATTTTAGTAACGATGTCGACGTTTTTATTTGTAAAATGTTCCAACCCCATGCCCTTTAGCAACTTGTTTCCCGATGCTACCGACAAACGATCTCAGAATACGCAGGGGCTCCAGGTAGGAAGTCCGGTACCCGATTTTACCCTGTACAATACCGATGGCTCCGTCACTACGTTGGCCGCCATACTTGCCGTAAAGCCCGGCGTTGTGCTGTACTTTACCATGTGGTGCCCGACCTGCCAGGTGCATATGGACCATATCCGGTTGAATATCCGGCCCGTTTACCCGAATGTCGAATATTACTTTATTGATTATATATCGGGTACCATTGCCCAGGCCTATGCCAACCAGGTTGCCAATGGCTATACCGATTTCAAGGCGGCCGTTGATACCGGCTTCAGGTTGACCGATTTATTTTATGGCACGATGAGCACGACCATTGTAATCGATAAAAACTCGGTATTGAGAATGAACGAGGATTTTAAAAATGGACAGCGGCTCTCCGATGTATTAAGTGCACTACCATAAATGGGTAGAGAAATAAGCGAATATATTCGTTGTCAATTTTGCCATGTCGAGACCCGGCATATTGTCGGCAACTTCCGGCGTTGCCCCCGCTGTACCAATCTTTATAACGGCGATTACCGCACGACCGTCTATGAAGACACCTACTTTGAGTCGGAGTATAAAAACCAGTACGGGAAATCCTATATAGGCGACAAAGCAAATATTCAAAAGAAGATGCGAAGCCGCCTGGAGATTCTCAAAACCTGCGCCGGGAGCTTTCAAGGCAAAAATCTCCTGGAGGTCGGTTCGGCGGCGGGTTTTTTCCTGGAATTGGCAAACGGTGCCGGGTTAAAAAGCCAGGGCTGGGAGCTTTCGGCCTACATGTGCGACTATGCCAACAAACATGGTTTGACTACCCGCCAGGGGAACCTTCTGGAGTTGCTCGACAAAGCCCCGTCAAATTCCTTTGACATGATCGCCGCCTTCTACGTGATTGAGCATTTTACCGAGCAAAAGAAAATATGGGAGGGTTTTTCCCGGCTTTTGAAAAATGGCGGCGTACTGGCGCTGGCCCTGCCTTCTTTTTATGGGCCCGCCTATCACTTTCACAGGAGCGACTGGGTCAGGACCCACCCCCGTGATCACTTCCTGGATTATTCGCCTGGGGGAATAAAAAAAGTATGCAAGGTGTTTGGCTTAAAAATTTTGCATATATCCCCCGAAGGATTGCATCCCGAGCGTTTTTTTCTTGGGAATTTGCCTTTTTTGAAAAACGTGTACACGACGATTCAGAAAACATGTAAATTCAGCGACACGATGTTTGTGGTACTTCAAAAATAAAATTACGTCATGATTTATAAAATTGATCGCAGTACGGTTACGGGGCATCTGTCTGATGTCCAGAACGAAATACTTAACCTGGTATTTTCGCTTGAGGAACACGACTGCCTGAGCCCCTGGGACGGACAAACCGGCAATTCCGAAGAAGACGAGTCCGGGGCGTCGGCATACCCGCTTCGTTTTATTTTACACGAAGACGATTTTAACTCGTTGAACCAGGAAACCGAAAATGCCGCCCAACGTAAAATCGACGCGGTTTGTTACGACCGTAACCTAAACAGGGCCGTTTCGATACAGCTTTACCGAAGTTCGTTTTCGGAAAAATCAAACTTTATCCTGAAAAATGGCACGATTGAATTTGCCGCTACGGCGAAGATGCATGATATGCTGGAAGTTGCCGGGATTCTGTCGTGTTTGCCGCAGGTTACGTGCGGGCAAGCTTTGGCGCCAAAGGTTGAAAATAACTTTAACGACCTGCCATATTCGGCCCGCCGCTATTACATCGAAAATATCATTCTTTCAAAAAAACCGACAAATGGTTTTTTCTTTCTCGATGAACACGGATGCCTGGGCGAGATCATGCCCGAGGTAGCCGCCGGTAAAAACCTGTCGCAGAATAAATTCCACAAGTACGATATTTTTGAGCATCTCGTGCGCTCCTGCGAAGCGATGGAAATACCCGACCTGGTTCTGAGGTTTTCGGCCCTGTTACATGACATTGGAAAGGTGCCCACCCGAAAATTGAAAGAAAACGGCGAGGCCACGTTTTACAACCACGAAATGGTGTCGGCCTATATGCTGGTACCGATCATGAAGCGTTTTGGAATACCCAAGCCGATCGGCATGAAGATAAAGTACTACGTACGAAATCATATGTTTCATTATACCGACGAATGGTCCGACAAGGCGGTTCGCCGGTTTTTGCGAAAGGTTTCCAGGGCCGACCTGGCAAACCTGATTTTGCTTCGAAAATCCGACCGAATTGGTTCGGGTAAAACCAACCCGTTTCCGAAAAAACTCCAGAGTTTAATCGATCACATCGACGATGTGATCATGCGCGATATGGAACTCAAGGTAACCGACCTGGAAATCAACGGCCTGGACCTGATGAACCTGGGTCTTGGCCAGGGGCCTCTTATGGGTAAGGTACTTAACCAGTTGTTAAACGAGGTAAAAAACGAAGTTACCCGCAACAACCACGAGGAATTGATCGAAAGGGCAAAGGCCGTGATTTCCGCCGCTGGCGCCGCCGTTGTCAATGTCTCGGGCGCCGCAGGCGATATCTCTAAATAGTATTTCAGGTCTCATGAACACGATGAAAAAAACCATATGGCTGGCCGGGGGCGGCACGGGCGGGCATATTTCCCCGGCAATATCGATATACGAAAACCTCAAAGCGCGGGGTCATCAGCCCGTATTGTTTACCCTGGAAAGAAACCGCGACTACCTGCCGATTCAAACCCTGGACGACACGTACAGAAAGGTGGTCTACTACCGGTCGTCGCCCATACCCCGGTCGCTGAAATCGCTAAGAACTTTTTTAAGCGATGTCAGATTCAGTTTACGGTTATTGTCCAACGAGAAACGGCATATCTGCCCTGATGCCATTGTCGCTTTTGGCGGCTACCCGGTTTTTCCCGTTTTGCTCTGGGCGCTGATACACAAGACGCCGTTTTATCTTCACGAACAAAACATTCGACACGGAATGATCACCAGGCTTTTTTCATTTGCCGCCAGAAAAGTATTTCTTTCTTTCCCCCAGGCTCAGTATACGTCGAAAGAGGTTTTAACGGGAAACCCCCTGCGAAAGATTTTTTTACAGTACAAGCCCGTTTCCAGGTCGAAGAAAAAATCTGTAACGGCTGTAACGGCAATGAAGGAAACAAAAAAGATAAAACCTTCTGGCAAGTTCAAAGAAGGCCATCCGAGAAAAATATTGATGCTGGGCGGGTCGCAGGGAGCAAGCGATATCAATAGCCTGTACCTGGAAATGATACAATCTTCTTTGTTTCAACACGATGCCATTACCATTTCAACGGGGAAACAGGATTACGAAAAGGTTCTGGCAGCATCGGCGGCCTCGACAAAAGAACCCGATACCCACCTCAAGGGTTTGAAGAACGCAAAAGGTCAGAAGCCTCAAAAGTTAAAAACTGCCGTAATATCACGTTTACACGATCGCATCTTGCCGTTTATTGAAGACGTTCCCGGCGAGATGATGGCCGCAGACGTGATTCTTTCGCGGGCCGGCAGCGGCATGATCTTTGAGATCCTCTGGTCGGGTAAACCAGCCTGTTTTATACCTTACCCTTATGCCGCCTCGGATCACCAGAAATTCAACAGCCTTGCCCTGGAAAGGCCGGGCTTTTACGAAACCATCGACCTGCGGCCGTTTAAACCCGGAGAAGCCCTGCAACGTTTTGCCCATTTTCTGGCGGCCTTGAGAGATACCGGAGTAAGTGACGATCAAAACCTGCCGCCTCTAAACGCCCACGAGCAAATCAGCGAAATACTCCTGGCCGATCTTACCCCGGATCATAAACCCTGAAGTTCGCTAAACGATTTTCAACCCGGACCTGCAAAATCTTCTACCTTGAAGGCATTTTTAAAGAAGGCATTTTTAAGAATTCAGCCCCTGTTTTTTTATAAAATGAATTGATTTTATCATGAACTCTTTTTAAAAAGTTTTATTATTTGATTTTCAACGCAAGATGCATATAGAAACTGGATTATGAGTAAGGTAGTAGCTGGTATCAAGTATACAAAAGATCACGAATGGGTAAAAAAACTTTCCAATGGTAATTTTCAAATTGGCATTACCGATTACGCCCAGAGCTCGCTGGGGGACATCGTCTTTGTCGACATACCCGGCGAAGGTACGGCCGTTAAAAAGGGTTCGTCGGTAGGTACCATCGAATCGGTCAAGGCCGTTTCGGATATCTATTCGCCCGTCGACGGAACCGTGGTCTCTAAAAATGACGCCGTAAGCGACGACCCGGCTTCGGTAAACGCCGACCCCTACGAGGCGGCCTGGCTCCTGGAAATCAAAGGCGCCGACGCATCGCAGTACGACTCCCTGATGGATGCCTCGCAATACGAAGCCCATCTCGGCACACTGGGTCACTAAAATTTTGGATCAAAATTTTAGATCGAAATCTTAAATTGACATTGTAAAAATATTTTATGGCATACATACCCTCGGATACAGACTCCCTGCTTGCCGAACTTGGCATAAAAACACCGGAAGAATTGTTCCGGCACATTCCCGATCAGGTGAAATTTGACGCCCGGGTTTCTTTTGAGACCCTGACAGAAAGCGAACTAACCCGGTCGGCCCGGGCCCGCGCCGCTGAGAATTTTACCGGCCTGAGCTTTATCGGAAACGGTCTTTACACCCACGAGATTCCTTCGGCCGTAAACCACGTTTCTTCGAATCGAAATTTTGTAACCAGCTATACCCCTTACCAGCCCGAAGTCGCCCAGGGTACCCTTCAGGCCCTTTTTGAATACCAGAGTCTCATGGCGTCTTTAACCTCGATGGATGTCGTAAACGCCTCCATGTACGACGGCGCCACGGCCATCGTCGAAGCCATTCGTATGGATCTGCGCCAGCGAAAGAGCGACAAAAACCTGGTTTTGTTGTCCGAAGGAATTTACCCGTATATCCTCGACGTCATCAAGGCGTATTTTCCGAAAAACGTGAAAGAGGATTTGCAAATTGAATTTGAGATGATGCCGCTGGATGAAAAAACCGGCTCAACCAGGTGGGAGCAGGTTGCCAACCTGGACAAGGCAAGAACCGTTGTTATCATGAACCCGACCTGCTGGGGAACCCTGGAGAAAGATCTGGCGGGCCTTAAAAAGCTTCATCCTTCGATTACCTTGATCTACGGTGTCGTCGAGGCCCTGTCGCTTACGGTACTGCCGGCGCCTGCAAGCCTTGGGGCCGACATTGTCTGCGGCGACGCCCAGTCTCTTGGCATACCTGTAAGTTTTGGCGGCCCCTCGCTTGGTTTTATCGCCGCAAAGACCGAGTATATGCGCCAGATGCCGGGCCGCTTTGTCGGCAAAACCCTTGCCAAAGACAACAAGGGCGACGAGGTCGATGCCTACGTATTAACCCTTTCCACCAGGGAACAACACATTCGCCGCGAAAAAGCCACGAGCAATATTTGTTCCAACCAGTCGCTTATGGCGGTTCGTGCGGCGGCCTACATGTCGTTTCTAGGCTGGGCGGGCATGCAGGAACATATTTTGACCTGCCGTCAAAACGCCGAATATTTCAAGGAAGGGCTGTTGAAAAAAGGCCATCGCCTGTTATTTACCGGCGCCGAGTACTTTCACGAAATATCCTGGTTGCCGGCAAAATCATCGAGCCAGGAAAAAACCCACGAGCTGGTGGAAAACGCCTATAAAAATAACATTGCTCCGGGTCTTGAGACCGGTTATGGCAAAGGCTCTGAGAAGGTTATCGTAAGTTATTTTTCCGAATGTGTAAATACGGGCGACATCGACAAGCTTCTGGCGTTGGTGTAATTCGGTAAAGGTTCTGGCCCCCGGACCAGAACCTTTTTTGCCCTTTCGGGCATTTCTCACGGGCAGGAAAACCCGTGGCCACGGCATTTCATAAAAATTTCCTGATGATTTCATAATGAAAAAAACAAACGAAAATGTCGATAAAGAACTTCTTGGCGAGGCCTTGTTTCTGGGGTCCTTTGCCGATGTTCCATCGATGCCGACAGAATGTTCCGAGGTTTGTTTTATCGGCAGATCCAACAGCGGCAAAAGCACCTTGCTTTCGGCAATGATGAAAAATTCCTCGCTGGTGAAAATCTCCAAACAGCCGGGCAGCACCCGTACGGTGAATTTTTTTCAGAAGAACAATCTTTACCTTGTAGACTTGCCCGGCTATGGTTATGCCAAAACCAACTTTGCCAACCGCGACACACTCTCGAAAATTCTCGACGACTACCTGACCCGGCGGTTAAATATCAAAACAGCTTTTTTACTTCTCGATTGCAACCGCGACTTGAAAGAAACCGAGGAGTATGTTATCGACCTGATGAAAAAGCGCCACATCCCCCTTGTTTTGGTTTTGACTAAGATAGACAGATTAAACCAGGGCGAACTGGCAAAACTGAAGAAGAAAATCCAGAATGATTTTGAGGGGAAGTTTTTTCAAATCTTTGCCATTTCCGGGCGAGAGCGAAAAAATATCTCGGAGCTGGTAAATTATATAAAAAGCCTTGGCGGTTAGTTTTTTATTCTCCCGGTACATGGTGATCCGTATGGTCAAGAGCGAAAATCCGAAATATCCGGCCAGAAACGAAGAAGACGCTCAGTCGTTAAACGCCCGTTTACGGGGTAAAATCAACCAACGTATCGAACAGGGCAATTACCGCCAACTGAAAAGTTTCCCGGATCTCGTTGACTTTTCATCTAACGACTACCTTGGTTTTGCCCGGTCAAAATCGCTCTATGAGCGCATTAAAGAATATGAACAGGCCCATGCCGAATTGATCTTTGCCGGGGCAGGGGCCTCAAGACTTATCAGCGGAAACCATGCGTTGTACGGCATCTGTGAAGAAAAACTGGCTTCATTTTACCAGTCACAAAAGGTACTTGTCTTCAACTCGGGCTACGATGCCAACCTGGGTCTGTTTTCGAGCCTCTGCGACCGAAACGATACGATTTTGTACGACGAAGATGTGCATGCCTCTATCCGGGACGGTATTCGTTTAAGCCATGCCCGTTCGTTTTCGTTTGCGCATAACGATCTCGAAAGCCTGAAAGAAAAAATATCCTATGTAGAAAAAACCCGAAAATCGGCGATAAATTCATCTCGTGATAAGCGGGGCAATATCATTGTCGCGATCGAATCGGTATATTCCATGGAGGGTGTCAAAAAAACCCCTGAGGGAAAATACGCCATGGAAGAAATCATAGAATTTTGCCATGACCATGGAATTTATATCATTGTCGACGAAGCCCATGCCACGGGCATTTTTGGGGAAAACGGGCAGGGCCTTGTTAGGGAAAGAAACCTCCAGGAAAAGGTTTTCGCCAGGGTCCATACGTTTGGCAAGGCCCTTGGCGTACACGGAGGCTGTGTCGCCGGGTCACAACTTCTTTACGACTACCTGGTTAATTTTGCAAGGTCTTTTGTCTATACAACGGCCTTGCCGCCGCACAGTCTTGTTTCGATCCTTGCCGCCCACGACGCCCTGGAAGAGTCAGCCGACACCCGGTTGTCTTTAAACGAAAATATCAGGTTGTTCAACGACGAATATTATGGCAGGGACGTTTTTCATGCCAACGATTCGGCCATACATACGGTAGCGGCCGGGTCAAACGAAAATGCCAGAAAGCTGGCGGACCGATGCCGTGAAAACGGTTTTGACGTCAGGGCGATCTTATCGCCGACTGTCGCCCCGGGCAAAGAAATGCTGCGCCTGTGCCTTCACGCCTTTAACACGCAAGACCAGGTGAAGCGGCTTGCCGCTGTTTTAAAAAACCAATGACGGCAAATGCGCAAAATACCCCCCTGTTTGTTACCGGTATCGGCACCGACGTCGGTAAAACCCTCGTTTCGGCCATACTGGTTCAGGCCCTTGGTCGGGATTACTGGAAACCCATTCAGGCCGGCGACCTCGATCAAAGCGATACCATGCGGGTACAAAACCTGGTGATTCGAAACGATTATGTCGCCCACCAGGAATACGCCCGCCTGACGAAACCGGTATCGCCTCACCTTGCGGCGGCGCATGACGGCGTCACGATTTCTCTAAACGATATACGTTTGCCGCAATCCTCCCGGGGGTTGGTTGTCGAGGGGGCAGGCGGCCTGCTGGTTCCTTTAAACGACGATGTAACCATGATCGATTTCGTTGAAAAAATTCGCGCCGAAGTTGTGATTGTCTCGCGCAACTATCTCGGGAGCATCAATCATTCGCTGCTGACCTTCGAGGTATTAAAACAACGGGGCATAAAAATCGCCGGTTGGATTTTTAACGGCTACAACAAAGAAGGGGAACATTTTATCGCAAAAAAAACCGCCACCCCCGGTTTACTTTCTCTTTTGCCGGAACCGGCGGTAACCCCTGAAATCGTGCAAAAGTATGCGAAAGCTCTGGCGGCTAACCCCAGCCTGCCGTGGAAAGCCGATATACCGGACGGGTAAATTTTATTTTTTATAAAAACTTCGGAGATTTACAATTATGAAAGATCATACCTACCCAGTTGATTACCCCATCTGGCATCCGTTTACACAGGGCCTGACCGACAAAGCCCCGGTTCACATCGAGAAGGCAAAAGGCGCCCTGTTATATGGCACAGAGGCCCGTGAATATATCGATGGGGTTTCGTCCTGGTGGGTGAACCTTCACGGTCATTGCCACCCCGTCATCGCCCGGGCGATAACTGAACAGGCGCAAAAACTTGACCAGGTGATCTTTGCCGGTTTTACCCATACGGGGGCGATGGAATTTGCCCGCGAGCTCCTGGAGTTTTTACCAGGGGACATGTCGAAAATTTTTTTCTCCGATAACGGATCGACATCGATTGAGGTGGGGATCAAGATGGCCCTTCAGTACTGGTACAACCTGGGGGAAAAAAAACAAACGATTGTGGCCCTGGAGCATTCGTATCACGGCGATACCTTTGGTTCCATGTCGGTCAGCCAGCGCGGGGCCTTTAACCGCCCTTTTTCGGATCTGTTGTTTGACGTTGAGTTTATCTCTTCGCCAGGCGACCTCAACCAGGTCGACAAGGCAAAAGAACCCGACCAGGTTCTCCGGGAATTTCAAAAAATTGCAGAAACAGGAAAAGTCGCGGCATTTATTTATGAACCGCTGGTTCAGGGCGCCGGCGGCATGTTGATGTATGAACCGGGGGTTCTCGACGGTCTCCTGGAGCTTTGTCGGACACATGGTATCATCGCGATTGCCGACGAGGTAATGACCGGCTTTGGCCGAACCGGAAAATTTTTTGCAGGGCAGTACCTGAAGCACAACCCCGACATCATCTGTCTTTCCAAGGGGATCACCGGGGGGGTTTTGCCCATGGGCGCCACGGCGACGAATATGCGTATTTACGATGCGTTTTTGTCCGGCGATCGAACCAAAACTTTTTTTCACGGTCATTCGTATACGGGTAACGCCTTAAGTATCGCCGCGGCCAGGGCCAGCCTGGGGCTTTTGAAAAATTCCATGCCGCAGATTCAAAATATCGAAAAACGTCATAAAGATTTTTTGCCCACACTTGGCGCCCTGAAAAACGTTCAGCGGGCGCGAAGCCGTGGTACGATACTTGCCTTCGATGTGGTCAGCAATCAGGAAACCTCGTATTTTAACTCGCTTCGCGATCGCCTCTACGATGGATTTTTAAACAGGGGCGTACTGCTTCGCCCGCTGGGTAACGTCGTTTACGTTATGCCGCCATACTGTATCGAACCGGCGCAACTGGGCAAAATCTACGAGGCGATTATCGAAGTGGTTTCTGGTTTATAAAGTCCAGGGCAGCTCTAAAAGCCTCGGAATTTGGTTTTAAGAGGCGCAATGCGCCCCGGATATTAAGCTTGACGGGCAACTAAACCGATCTGGACTTAGCTTAATGAGCTCCGTTGCAGAAAAAACCGACAAGCGCCAACGCCTGGAAAATATTTTAACCAAAATCATAGCAAACAACGATACCCATGCCCGTTGGATGAATCTTTTGTCGTACCTGGAATTTATCGGAAGCCGCAAGATTTTCAAAACGCAAAAAAACGGGTCCATCAACGAAGAGCTTTTAAAACATGCCTCCGACGAAGCTCGCCACGCCCTTGTACTTAAGCAAATGATCGGCAAGCTCACGACAGATAAACATTTTGATCGTTACGATGCCAGGTACATGATGGGGTCTTTTTCGGGCTACCGCTACATTCAAAACCTGGACTCCATGGTGAAGAAACGTTTTCAAAGCACACATCCCGCCGGGGCGGACATTTCGTATGTCTGCTATGTGTATGTCAGTTACGTCATCGAGGTAAGGGCCAACTGGCTATACGATATTTACGCGCAGCTACTGACCAGGGCAAATTCCACTGTGAACGTTTCGGCAATCATCAACGACGAGGTCAGGCACCTGCACGACATGACCCGCGAGATCGGGGAAATTGACAAAAGCTCTCAAGACAATGTACGATTTTTCCTGGAACAGGAATCCCTGCTTTTTGAAAGGTTCCTTCGAAGTCTTGAAAAAATTGTTTCGGCTATCTAACTAGAATAAAGCCGAAGACAGTTTTCTCCGGTATTCGGGCACCAGGGGGCTGTCCTCCAGGAGTAAGAAACAACAAAACAGGGCATTCTTGTAGTTTTCCCTTTCATCGCTTTTTGTGCTTATAATTTTATCGAGGAAATATTCCAGGGCAGGGCGGCTTTGCTCCGGTTGCAAAATGCGGCTCAGGGTTTGAAGGCTTTCGTTGTCCGTTGTGTTTTTATAAAATGCGTGAAATTTCAACTTGGCGTCGGAGTACTTGCCGCCATAGTCGCTGAATGCGTCGATGTATTTTTTTAACTCTGTAATGTTTTTACCCGATTGCAGCAATTGGCGAGTCACGTTCCACAAGATACCTTCGGCATCGTCGCCCTTGATGGAATTTTTCAAAATCACATCTGCGGCCTCCTCAAATTTATTTTCCTCAAAAAGAGACAGCGCGTTTTTTAATTCCGGGTGAGGTAAATTCTTGTTGAGAAAGACATTAACCTGCTCTGGCGAAAGGGCGCCGACAAACTGGTCCTTTATTTTTCCATTTTCGATGAATACAACAAACGGAATGCTTGAGATCTTGAACTTTGCGGCCAACTGGGTTTCGGTCTGCGTGTCGATGCGAACCAGGAGAAACCGGCCATTAGATTCCTCTTCGGCTTTTTCGAGGATCGGGCCCAAAACCTTGCACGGGTTGCACCAGTTTGCCCAGAAATCAACCATCACCGGCCTGGTGTACGATTCTTGTATAACCTGTTTTTCAAAATTTTCCGTTTTTACGTCTATTGCCATATGTTTTGTTACAATCCACGGGGAATTGTAACGGCTTGTCAATACTTTAACCGTGTTGGTCTATGTACATTTAGCCAAAACGGTTTTATAATCAAACTGTCACCCATTTTGACTGGCCAAAACGGGTGACCCCAAAAGCCATCCCCAAGCTATGCCCTCCTGGCATGGCATGGGGCAATTTTCTGCATCCTGGTATATTCCAGGATATCAAAACATCGGGCTACGCGAGGGTTTGAAATTTTGTTCCGGTGATTTACTGGCTGGGGGGGTTGTTTGTTGCTGAGCGCGCTAATGTATTGCACGCTAAAGGCATAATGATATTGGCGCATCTTTGAACGATAAGATCGCGGCCCAAAATCTGGTCTCGTTCTAAGTTCTATTTTGAATTCCAAATATTATTGAAAGATTTGTTTTTGTGCCGGTATATGTAAAAATCGCTATCGAAAGTAAAAATATTATTTAAAGATTCACGTTCGGAAATTGCAACAAGACTGGCATCCGCAAAGTCCATCGGTACATCGGAATATTTCGAAGACAATTCAATAATTCTGAACAAATCAGACAAGGTAATATCAAACATTATTAATCCGCCTTCATAAACCCAGTTTAAAAAGTCCTGGATTATAGTCCGATGATTACCTAATAAATAAACAACTTCGGTGATAACCGGCCAGGTAGTGTATAACTGTAATTTATTAGACTTCATAACATGAATTGCATCTTTGTTATATTTGTCGGAATTGTTAAAAAGGGCCACGAGGGGGCCGCTATCGACCAGACTTTTTATCATACATTACTTTTTCTAAATATTTTTTCCGATTTTTTGCCAGATCAGGTTGCCCGGTACCATGCTTTCCAAAATATTTCTCACCCAGGTCATATGAGCTTTTTTCGGAGTAATGCTTTTCAAAATATTCGGTTAGTGACTTTTTTATTATTTGTGCCTTGCTGACTTGCTCGACATGTGATATAGAATCGAGTTTATCTTCAATATCCTTTGGTAATCTAACCGATGTTGCCATAATGATTATGTAATACAAGTATTATCACATATTTTCATGTTGTCAATAAAAATTATCGGATGTTCCGACTAAAGTTCGGACATCAGGAGGAGCATAGGCATGAACTGGCGTTCATGCCTATGCTCGTAATTACCCCCCCCCGAAAATAATCTCGTCATGATGACGCGCAATAATTTATAAGTTTCGCAACAAATGAAAATTCGAATGTATGGTACGCGGGGGATTATGCCTTCGCCGGGATGGGATACTAAAAAATATGGGGGCAATACATCGTGCATTGCGCTGAGGCTGGAAGACAGCAATAACCTGATCGTTCTGGATGCGGGTACGGGAATTATCAAGCTGGGCCAGGAACTGGCCAACCAGCAGTCGGACCTGCATATTCGATTGTTCCTTACGCACCTTCACCTGGACCATATCCAGGGGTTTCCGTATTTTCTGCCGATCTACAACCCCCGGAATCAAATTGCCGTATATTCGCCCCGGTTCAATCATGTCTCGGTCGAGAAGATTTTAAAGCTTTTGTTAAACGAGCAGGTTAACCCGGTGCAGCTTGGCAAACCCCGTGCGAAAATTACGTATGATTATATACAAAGTAATGTGTTGACCCACAAGACCTTGAAGATTCAGGTTTGCCGGGTAAATCACCCGGTAATTACCTACGGTTATCGTTTTGAGCACCTGGGCAAGGTCTTGTGCCTGATGACCGACCATGAACCGGCGGCCAACGTACCGGCCGAAAAAAACGGCGCCGATTCGTACCTGTTGAGCGATGCCGATTACACAACGTTTATAACCAATGCCGATATGTTGATAGCCGACGCCCAGTACCTGCCCGACGAGGTGAAAATGTACCGCGGGTGGGGCCATGCCAACGTAAACTACATTGTAAACCGGGCGATTGAGGCAAACGTTAAACGTGTGGTATTTACCCACCACGACCCCAACCGCACCGATCTTCAGATTGACACCATCCTGGATCAGTACCGGACCCTGCTGGTAAAAAAAGGCGCCCGCCTTGAAATCATCGCGGCAAAGGAAATTGAAGAATATACGCTTTGAAAAATACTTTAAAAATTTTATTAAATAATTCGGGAAAACTTCCGGGCAATAGAAATCTCTATCAAGAACGCAGGGTTTCGTCCATGAACTCTACGTCATGGCGTTTTCGAGTTTCGGTTAGCAGCCGGGCCTTGTGCTGAAGAAACACCGCTTCGTTGTGCAGCACATGGACATTGTCCGGGTAACGGCTTCGCAATCTCGAAAACAGTTCTTCGGCTTCTTTGATACGGTCGCTATGGTAGGCATAGATGGCCACCTCGTTCATCAGCAACATGTTTTCCTCGTCGTTGTTCCACAGGTCGTTGATTTCATGGTAGGCCCGTTCAAATTCTTTTCTTTTAAATAAAAGCCGTACCTGGTAAAGCCGCGGTATAAACTTGCCGATGCGGCCCCGAAGGTAGGGCGAAATGTAATTGATCTTTTGCAGATCTTTTTTCTCGTAGTAGTACAAAAAAAGCAAAAAGCGAATCGCCTGGGGAACGTAGTTGGTTTCGTCGTGGCGGCAATCGAGGTTCTGTAGCAGCTCCATTAAGTATTTCGGGTCAATCTCGTAGGCCGCAAGCTCCTCGCTTTGGTGAACCTGGTGGATCAGGAACGTATGCAGTGGCCAGAAAGCCTTACTGTGAACCAGCGAAAGAAGGTCCTTCAGGGTATGTTCGGAATCTGTCGCGGTTTTCGAAATCAGGATAAAGTATTCCGGGGGGACAAACGCCAGGAAGTTGCACTTTTCATAATGGCCGTGGTAAAAGGCCTGTCTTTCGATGAACTCCCGCCACTGGATGTTTAAAATATGCTTGTAGGTTTTAATTAAACTGTAATGGAGAATGAACGAAACGCGCCCGCCAAGCAACTCCAGGAAAAAAAGATAAAAAACACCTTTTCGGTCATCGGGTAGATCCCCGAAAAAAATTTCAACCCAGTTGTTCCAGACCTTGCGGGTCAGGTATAGTTTTTTCGCCGCCACCGCGTTGGAAAGCTCAAAGGCGTTGGAAATGCCCGCAGGCGCCTCTTCGCGAAGATCCGACAGCAGGATTTTTTGATCGAGAACATCCTGGTACAGGAAACAGATTCTCTTGAGTTGTTTTTTTTCCAGGACTTTGTTTAATATAATGCTCTTTAAAATCTTCGGCGCCGAGTCCGAACCAATGGCGAAAAAATAATGAACAAACAATTCCGGCAGGGCAGGGTGGGTATACCCCATTCTCCAGAGTTCAAAAAGTTCTTCAATTAAAACATTTTGTTTTTCATCGAGATGCAACCGGTAGATCTGTGAATCAACGATTTTATGAAACGGGTATACCTTAAACCGGAAATCGTCCATCTGGTGTAAAACCTGGGCTACCTTCTTGGCAAAGATTTCCTTCAGCGCGCCCGAGAAAATGTGCTGCGGATTGGTAAAAAGAGAAAAATCCCGTATTTCGGGGTCGTTTTCAATTTCGCTTTGGATATACGAAATGGCATCGGCAAAGGCGATCGTCTCGGTCTCATCTTGCAAGGAACCGGACCCGTCGGCCAGGCGGTTAGCCGCCGTCTTTTGCCCCATGGCATTGCCCGATGCGATGCTCTCATGATGGTCGGAAACGTCATCAAGTGAAATCCCCGGCTGATGACGGTTCTGGCCACTTTCGGTTGCAGCAGGGGTGTGTCGTTGAAAGATGATCGTTTCATTTTCAGGAAAAAGTTCCGGGTTTTCTACGGTACGCAGGAACCCGTTTTGTATGTCGTCTGCGCAAAAGGCAGGACCGGCCGAAGAGGATCTCATGCTTTGCACGGTCTGGGCAATTTTCAAGAGGGTCAAAAACAGTGTCGCCAGAATCAAAAGGATAAACCCGTAAACGGGATCCGTGGCCGGTAGTATCGAAAAAAATGTAAATGACATACGATATGAAAACTTTCTTCTTAGTAGTTTATCAGGTAGTTTATTAGGTTTATTATCGGCAAACAACCTTCCTTAAAGGCAAAGGTTTGCCCACTTTTCGGAAGTTTTTTACAAATATTTTTTTTCTTCGTGGGCCTTTTTTTCATCCACCAGGGACAGGGTAAAAGCCCCGCCCAAAAACAATACCAGCAGGGAAGCCATGGAAAGCCGGGAAACGGTTTGCGGATCGTCGATAACATAACCCAGTAAAAAGTTGCATAAACCAATTAAGAGCGGCCCAAAGATCACCGCAAATTTCCCCAGCATGTTGTAAAAACCAAAGTACTCGGCAGATTTTTCCGGGGGGATCAGGCCGGCAAAAAATGACCGGCTCAGCGACTGTATGCCGCCCTGGGCCGAGGCAATTAAAAAGGCCAGGCCATAAAATTCATACCTGCTGCGCATGAAAGAAGCCCAGATGCAAATGATAATGTAAATGAAAATCGTATAATAGAGCATTCGCCGGGTTCCGGTTTTCCCCGCAAGATAGCCGACCAGCCAGGTAAAGGGAAACCCCAGAAACTGAACCACCAGGAGGGCCGTGATCAGATCTATCTGGGTAAACCCGATGGACATACCGTAGTCTACCGCCATGCGAACCACCGTGTCCACGCCGTCGATATAGAGCCAATAGGCCAGTAAAAATGTAAACAACACTTTCATATGCCGGATTTCCCGGAAAGTATGTCGAATCTGGCGAAAACTTTTTTGGATTAGCGCCAGGGTAGAGCCCGATTTTTTTGATTTCTGCGGCCCATACCACAAAAGTGGCAGGGCAAAGAGGAACCACCAGAGGCCGACGCTGATAAACGATGCCCGCACGGCCATTGCCGCGCCGGTAAAACCAAACCAGGAGGGCCACAGTGTCCAGGCAACATTGAGGGCAAATAAGATACCGCCGCCAAGATAACCCATCGAATAGCCGCCGGCAGAGACCCTGTTGTAATCCTTTTCAGATTTTACAACGTCGGTCAACATGGAATCGTAGATGTTGTTTGCCGAAAAGAAACCCAGGCTTGCCAGGACATAGAGCAACACGGCCTGGCGCCAGTCGCCTTTGGCGACAAAGAACAGGGCCACGCAACCCCCAACGCCCAGCATTAAAAACGTAAATAAAAATTTATTTTTCTTTCCGGAATGGTCGGCCATCGCCCCCAATACGGGCGCCGAAAGGGCAATGATGATACCCACCAAAGAATTGGAAAACGCCAGCTTTGCCGTCGATACATGAACCTCATCAGAGGCGCTCCAGTAAGACTTAAAAAAAATCGGAAAAAAGCCCGCCATGATTGTGGTTGCAAATGCCGAATTGGCCCAGTCATAAAGCATCCACGAAAAAACCTGTTTGTTTTTAAATAGACTTTTCATCTGCCATTTCACCGGTTCTGACCATTGTTGCCGCAAATACCACCCACAGATTGTATAAACCCTGTAGCGGGTCAACAGAATAAGCAAACAGAAAAAATTCAGAGGTAAACCTGCGGTTCGTTTAACATATTGTTTAAAATACAAACAAAACCAGGGCAAGATACGGCAAAAATATGTGGCACAGAAATTGCACAATGTATAAAAACTATATTTGCGCACCTCGTTGGGAAAACGATTGACGGGCAACACACGTTTAAGATCAGCTCAAGCGCGTTGTTTGCGGGAGTTGCTTTCTACAAAAGGTAGCATATATATTGAAAGATTTAAGGAGAAAAATAATGAATAACGATTTAGAACCAGAAAACATAAAAAAGGCCAAAACCGTAGTTGAATATTACGGTGAAAATGTCTTCAACGACAATGTCATGCGACAGAGATTGCCAAAAAGTATTTATAAATCACTGAAAAAAAGCATAGATGAAGCCAAGCAAATCGATGCCGGCATTGCCGATGTCGTCGCCGCAGCCATGAAAGACTGGGCGCTGGAGAAGGGCGCCACCCACTATACTCACTGGTTTCAACCCATGACGGGCATCACCGCCGAGAAGCACGATTCCTTTATTTCTCCCCAGGCCGATGGAAAAATCATCATGGAATTTTCCGGCAAGGAATTGATCAAGGGCGAACCAGACGCATCGTCTTTCCCCTCGGGCGGTCTGAGAGCCACCTTCGAAGCGCGGGGCTATACCTCCTGGGATTGTACATCCCCGGCATTTTACCGCGAAGGTACATTGTACATTCCTACGGCGTTTTATTCGTATACCGGCGAAGTTCTTGATAAAAAAACCCCGCTTTTACGTTCCATGGACGCGCTTTCCAACCAGGCGGTTCGAATCGTTAAACTTTTTGGCGGCGCCAATGTAAAACGGGTAAACACGACGGTCGGCGCCGAGCAGGAGTATTTTTTAGTCAGCCAGGAAATGTATAGGCAAAGAAAGGACCTGGTGTATACCGGCCGAACCCTTTTTGGCGCCATCCCCCCGAAGGGCCAGGAAATGGAGGACCATTACTTTGGAACCCTCAAGGAATCGGTAGCCGCCTTCATGACCGAACTTGACGAAGAGCTGTGGAGACTTGGCGTATCTTCAAAAACAAAGCACAACGAGGTTGCCCCTTCGCAGCACGAAATGGCCCCGATTTTCACCACCAGTAATATCGCCACCGACCACAACCAGTTGGTCATGGACACGTTAAAAAAGGTCGCCATTCGGCATAACCTGGTCTGCCTGTTACACGAGAAACCCTTCGCCGGCGTAAACGGTTCGGGTAAACACAACAACTGGTCCATGGGCACCGATACCGGCGAAAACCTTCTGGAGCCTGGCGATACTCCCCATGTAAACCTTCGCTTTCTGGTATTTCTTGCCGCCGTTATCAAGGCCGTCGACGACTACCAGGACATTTTACGGGCCAGCGCCGCAAACCCGGGTAACGACCATCGCCTGGGGGCCAACGAAGCGCCGCCTGCGATCATTTCAATCTTCCTTGGCGATCAGCTTGCCGACATTCTTGACCAGATCGAGAAAACCGGTATCGCCAAATCTATAAAAGAAAGCGGCGAAATCAAGAACCTTCTTTCGACATTACCGTCGCTTCCGAAAGATTCGACGGATCGAAACCGTACGTCGCCTTTTGCCTTTACCGGTAACAAGTTCGAATTTCGTATGGTACCGTCATCGTCGTCTATCGCCGGCCCAAACTTTGTCTTGAATACAGCCGTGGCCGAAGTTTTACAGGGCATCGCCGACAGGCTTGAAAAAAGCAAAGATATCGAGGCGGATGCGTACAATATCGTTCGCGAAATCGTTAAAAACCACAAACGAATTATCTTTAACGGTAACAACTATTCCGAGGAATGGGTAAAAGAAGCCAAGGCAAGGGGAGTTTTAAATCTCCGTTCGCTTGTCGAGGCCCTGCCAACGATCATCGAAAAGAAAAATGTCGATTTGATGGTAAAACACAAGATATTAAACGAAGTCGAGCTGAAGTCCCGATATGAGATCATCATGGAGTCTTACATCAAAACCGTAAGAATCGAAGCTTTGACGATGTTGAAGATGACCAGGAGACAATTTATACCGGCCGGAATGAAATTTATTCAAGTGCTTTCTGACGGAATCAATTCGGTCAAGGGAACCGGTTTGAGCATTGACACCAGTGTTCAGGCAGAGTTGTTGAAGAAATCTTCTGAGCTTCTGGTATTGATCAACAAAAGCGCCGATAACCTGGACAAGCTGGTAAATGACGATCATTCCACGGGAGACATTCAGGCGCATGGCCAGTATTACAGAGACAAGGTCATGGGCGAAATGGGCCTGCTTCGAAAGTATGTCGATTCGCTTGAAGTGATTGTGGATCATGACATCTGGCCGGTACCAACCTATGGGCAGATTCTCTACAACGTAGATTGATTACCATAAACTTTCTCAACTACCCGGTGGGCCCTGATGGCCCGCCGGGTGGGTTTTTTACTTTTGAAACCTGCTTCATTATAAAAAAATTCAAACAAAACTATCCCCGTTTATTTAAAAGATCAAAATAAAAAAAATTAACATTTTTACCTGAATTTTCAACAACCAGTGTAAAAAATCGGCGATTTGAGCAATACACAGGTAGATGCCTGATTTAAATCACCAATTTAAAAAAAAGTATATCGTCGACCTGTTGATGTATTATAACGCGACGCCCAAAAATATCAACAACAGTAAATTGAAATACTACCTTCTAAGCCGCCACCTGTATCCTGGTTCCAACGGCTACAGGGTGATTGAAGCATTTTTCCGGAGTCACCGGAGCCTCCACCGGAGTATCTTTACCTTGCTAAACAACAACTTTGCTCCGTTTCTGCGTCAGTTGAGCGAATTTTTCTGCTATTTGCGGGATCTCCAAATCGAGGCAAAAATGATACTGAAATACCGGAACATGTTGACCGATTTCCACAGCTGGTTGGTTTTAAACGACATCAAGGACCCGGGGTCTGTCGATGCCGGTTTATGCCTGGACTACCTTTACTCAAGGCATTATACCAGCCTTTATTCACCGGCGGATCTACAGGTATTTGTCGATGCTTTAAAACTGTACTTTAAGACCTGTCATTTTCGAAATATTCCCCTGGATAGCCTGACAAGTCATGTGAAAATACATCAATTTAACTATGATTTCTCGGAGTACCATTTGCACAATGTCCTGGGGCACATTCAAAACAAGCAGCTCAAACTCCTGTTGATTTTTATTATTCATATGGGTCTGCCGATGCAGGCCCTGTTGCCGACAAAAATAAAAGACCTCGACCTGTTTAACCAGTGTTTGGTGTATAAAGGGGTCCACTCGGGGCAAACCCTGTACTATCCCTTTGACCGAAAGTTCAAGACGAAAATTTCCGAATTGTTTGAAATGTCGGGAGAAAATATACTATTTGATTCATACCGCCCCGGTCTGGATTCTGCCGAGGCCCTGTTCCGGGAGTTTGCCTTTGCGCTTTTAAACGCCCGGTTGCCGGCAAAACTGGCAAATTCGATTCTGGAAAACCTGCATTATGGGGTATTTCAAGGTATATTTCCGCGAAATTAATTATCCCCCGGCGTTCCGGGTTTCAGGCAGGTTCAAGTCACGGTGATTTTTTTGGTCAGGCGAACTTCGTTTCCTTTCTCATTGTAGACGATTTCATCCATGTTAAATTTTGAAATGATGATTCCTCTTCCATGCAGGGCAAGAAGTTCGCCTTTTATATCGCGGTTTTCAAACTTCTGAACGTCAAAACCGTCGCCCTCGTCCTTCACGACAAACGATATGGAATCCTTTTGGTAATGATACGAAATTTCAATTTTGCGGTTATAGTAGGGGTCCTGCTTGCAGAGGTTGTCCAGGTATTCTATATAATCAATTCCGGCGCTTAATAGGTTTTTCTTGGTTTCGTAGTTTATACCCAGGTTGCCGTGTTCGACGGCGTTGATCAGCATTTCATAGAGAGCAAGGCGCATGGAAAAAATATCATTTTTTGTGATATTCGTGAAACGTTTTACCATCTCCATAATTTCATATACGAAGGGGCTCAATATATGTACGTTGGTCGGTATCGAAAACGTTCTTTTCTCTTCCGAGAGAATATTCAACAAATCATAGTCGAACCGTTTGTTAACCGAAAATTTCAGGTATTTTTCAACCAGGTTGGCGATATCCTCAACGGCAAAGGGTTTTAACAGGTAATCTACAGCGCCGTTTCTCATAACGTCAACGGCAAGCGCCATGTCATGTTTTGATGTGATGATTACAAAAAACAAATTGGGTTGCAAGGTCTTTAACTTGGTGATCATCTCGACAACGGCAATGTCGGCAATCTCCGAATCGGAGATCACCATGGAGTATTCGTTGTTATTGACCATCTTCAGGGCTTCTGAAAAATTTGACGCAAATGAAAGGTTCATGTGCTCGCTTAGAAGGTCCGCCATGACGCTGCGGTAGTCGGCATCTTCGTCGACGACAAGTACGTTGGGTCTGTAGTTTTTCATCGTCAACATAGGTTTAGCCCATCGACTCCAGTTCGTCAACCGTGCGGGGAATGTTTTCGCTTAAAACCCTGGCCGAATTTTGCGTAATACAGATATCGTCCTCGATTCGAATGCCGATACCCCGGTAAGCATGGGGGACAAATTCATAATCTTCGCTGATATAAATGCCCGGCTCTACCGTAAAAACCATCCCGGGTTCCAGCGGCCTGGAAGTTCCTTCGTTGTTAAAGTAGGTACCGACATCGTGTACATCCAGGCCAAGGTAATGTGAGGTGTAGTGCATGTAATAGGTTCGGTACAGTTTCTTCTCGATAATTTCGGAAATGGATCCCGGTTTGACCATTTTAACGGCGGCGTTTTCCCTTTTTTCGTCAACCTCGGGCACTTCTTTGAACAGGCCCAGATCCCATAGGCCGGTTACGATATAATTAACGGCGCGTTCGTGAACCGACTCAAAGGAATTGCCCGGCCGGCAATGTTCGATGGCGACTTTTTGAGCCCCCAGAACAATATCGTAAATTTCTCTCTGGGCGGGAGTAAATTTACCCCCGGCGGGAAACGTCCGGGTTATGTCGCCGGCATAGCCAAGCCATTCGCAACCGGCATCAACCAGGACCAGGTCGTTTGGGGCGATTAACCGGGAGGAATGTTCATAATGAAGATAGTTGGCGTTGTTGCCGGAGGCGACAATGGTGGGGTAGGCAAGGTTCATGGCCCCGTTGTTTTTAAACGAAGATTCGATGCGGGCCTTGATATTGTACTCAAACAGGGGAACATTCTCCGCTTGCCCCAGGGTCTGCCGGGAGTACTTCATGATGTCGATAAAACCGGCGGCAGTAATATCTACGGCCCTCTGGATTTTGGCAATTTCGTCGGCAGATTTTAGAACCCGGGATTCGTGAAGAACCTTGTTCACATGAAAAATTTTATCGGGACCAAATGTAGCATCTCGTGTGTTTTTATTGAGGTCGTTGGCAGTGCGGATCATCCGGGAAATATTTTCCGCCGGGCCGGTAAGATCAAGATAGAGAATTTTTTTGTTTTTCAGCAGCGAGGGTATGTCGGTCCAGAAAGCAATCTCCGGCCGGACATCGTCTTTCTCAAGTTGAAAATCCGCTTGAACCTTCTCGGGAGAAAGCATTTTCCCGGACCATCTCTCCATTTTTGGATCGGGAAATTTCAGGAAAAAATTTGCCTTGCCATCGGGGGTCAGGCACAGGATCATGCCGGGTTCGTTGTAGCCCGTAAGGTAGAGCAAATCGGAACTATTACGGTATTCATAAAGTACGTCGCGGTTTCGCACTTTTTTTTCCGCCCCAAACAATACCAGGATAGAGTCGGCTTCGAGGGTTTTGCAAACCCTGTGAAGCTTTTCTTTGTGAGTCATTTAGTGCATATAAAATAATCCGAATACACTTGGCAAGGATTATGTGAGACTGGCGTAAAATTTGAATATATTGTGGAAATAAACTTATAAATATAAATAATAAACTTTTATAATGTGACATAATATATCTTATGTTAAGTAATAACAATATATGAAAAAGCAGAGATATCCGAGGAAATCACCGGGGGAAAATCAAGGGGTACTTTACGCATAAGGTATTTACCACTTAAACAAAAACAAATGGCAGCAAGGTAACAAGGTTTTGGTTTAAAGATAACCATATAGGATACATATACGGTGAAAGTTACCATAATCAACAGAGGGGGAAACAGGTAGAACCTGCGGGAAAATCAACGAAAAGCAGACTGGTTTAAGATAGACCCGGTCCGGTGATATGTTAGTAAATGGTCCGTAACAAAAGGAATTGGCCAGAGAGAGATTTGAACTCCCGACACGGGGATTTTCAGTCCCCTGCTCTACCGACTGAGCTATCTGGCCTTATAAAAACAAAATTCTGGAAAGACACCTGGTGTAAACACTTTTTTGTATTTACTTCTTGCCTTTTGGTCGTAAAACCATGGTCATCAACTTGCCTTCCAGCTTGGGGTCTTTGTCGATGCTGGCGACGGCGCTCAATAACTCGACCATCTTTTGCATTTTCTCAAGACCAAGGTTGGTATGGGCCATTTCACGGCCGCGAAACCGCATGGTTACCTTAACGTTATCGCCTTCGGCGATAAAATCTTCCACCATTTGACATTTTCGCTCAAAATCGCCGACATCAATTTTCGGTCCCATCTTGATTTCTTTAATCTGGATAACCTTTTGATGCTTTTTGCTTTCTTTATCTTTTTTCGACTTCTCGAACTTGAACTTACCGTAGTCAATGATCCTTACAATCGGCGGATTCTGGCCCTTGGAAATTTCCACCAGATCCACTCCCGCCTGACGGGCAAGTTCCAGGGCATCGCTGGTATTCACCAGCTTTGCCCCTTCATCATCGATCAACCGAACCTGGGGTTCGTTTATTTCGTCATTTAAACGATGTTCTCTATATGATTTTCTATTTTGCCCGAAAGGTTTCTTTTTTCGTATTGTCATATGACCAGGATTATTTAAAGATATCTTTTATATCTGTCCTCTCCCAGGTAAATGACGCTTCGGATCTTCCGAAATGTCCATAACTGGCGCTGGGTAGATAGGTAACATCTCGAAGCCCTAATTGTTCGCGGATTCCGCGGGGTGAAAGATCCAGTTTTTCGCTTACAATTTGTTCAAGTTTTTCATCGGGGACCTTTCCCGTACCGAAGGTGTTGATCAAAACGGATACCGGCTGGGCAACTCCAATGGCATAGGCAACCTGAAGTTCGCACACGCTGGCCACGCCCGAGGCTACAATATTTTTAGCGATATAGCGCATCATGTACGCGGCGCTTCTGTCAACCTTGGAAGGATCTTTACCGCTGAAGGCTCCGCCGCCGTGTCTTGCATAACCGCCATAGGTATCTACGATAATTTTTCTACCGGTTAAACCGCAGTCGCCATGGGGGCCGCCGATGATGAATTGACCCGTTGGGTTAATCAGGTACCGGGTATTCTTCAGAAACTGTGCAGGTAATACTTTTTTGATAACTTCTTCAATAACGCTTTCGCTGAGATCCTTGTGGGAGATGTCAGCCGAATGTTGCGTAGATACCACCACCGTATCGATGCTCACGGGCAAACCCTTTTCATACTTCACGGTTACCTGTGATTTGGCGTCGGGGCGTAAAAACTTTAAGGAATTATTATGTCTTTTGGCGGCAAGATCCTTTAAGATCATGTGCGAAAAGTATATAGGCATTGGCATCAATTCTTCGGTTTCGTTAATCGCAAAACCAAACATCAAACCCTGATCGCCCGCGCCTTCTTCTTTGTGTAGACCTTCGCCGGTTACGCCCATGGCGATATCGGGTGATTGCGCATGCAGAAGAATATTTACTTCGGCCGTGTCGGCGTTAAACCCGACCTCTTCTGAATTATAGCCGATTTTCTTTACCACAGCCCTGGCCATTTTTTCAATGTCGGCTTTGCTGATTTCTTTTGTAGCCGATACTTCGCCCGCAATCGTCATGTGGTTTGTTGTAATTAACGATTCACAAGCAACGCGCGCAGTTTTGTCTATAGCCAGATAGGCATCCAGTACCGTATCTGAAATTTGATCGCAAACTTTATCAGGATGCCCTTCTGAGACGGATTCCGAGGTAAATAAAAAACTTCTATTTGTATACATGGAAACCAATAGACATCTCCAACATATACAGAAAAGCTTTTTTCTTTACCAACCTGCCCGCCAGATGTTAAAATTTTAAAATCCTGGATTTTACCGGCATGGCAGGTAACCTGGATTTCCCGTTACGTATTGTACCAGGTTATCCCGGGGCGTCACCGCAACGGACCACTTGCCGTCTTTATCTTTGGCATATACCTGGATCCTGTCATGGAATTTGGGGGTCTCATAGGTCTCCCGCAAGGACGCCATCGCATAGGGATCTTCCAGGAAGATCCATTTTTGAAAAAGCGGGTTTTCGCAGCGATTGTTTTTATCGAAGATAACCTCAAGTAAATGCAGGATCTTGCCTAACGAATCACCTGAATTTTCTCCCGTGTAGAGAAAAGTACCAACATACGGGGCATCCGGTTTACCTGTATGAACCACCAGGCTTTTCAATGTATGATGAGGAGGTATTTTGTTTGGCAGAAAGCCGCCCGTTTCGGTTTTACGTACGCCATGTCGCAACTCATAAAAAAGCTTCTGGCCTGGATTGTCCTCCGGGTTTACCGGGCAAAGCGGATCGGGCAAAAACGCATCGCACCGCAAGACCCCCATATGCTGTAAACTCTGGGCAAGGGAATAAAAAACCCGGGTAGACTCTATTGATAAAGGTTCGATCCTGGTTTTGTCATTTTCGACATTTCCTCGAATGAAGGCTTTTTTGTGAAAAAAAACCGCCAGGGACAAGGCCAGGAGGATGAAAGCAAAAAAAAGAAAGGGCGGGTATTTGTTGGATAATTTCAACCCCTTAAAATCAATACTCCTTTCTCGTTTTGTCATGGTTGATTTTATTGTATACGTAAAGGGCCAGGTATCCGCAGAGGATTCCCGTAAAAAGATCGACATTGGATATATACATGCCGTTTTGAAGGAAGTCCAATATCGCCGTAAAGGGTTTTCGAAAAAGAAGTACGCCCAGAACAGAACCCAGAAGCCCGACAATCGTACCCCCGGTAAAACCTCCGATGAGATCTTTATATTTAAAATAATAAAAAAACCAACTAAGCAAGGCGCCGAGTAAAATATATACGATAATGTCCCTGATGACTTCCATAGATTGCAAAAAATAAAGTAAATTAAGCCGGTCAAGACTAATTTAAAGTCGTGGCGCACAGACTCGCCAGAAACGATCGTTGTTGACCGAGGGTCATTGACGTTTTTTTAGACCGATGCGGTTATGGGTCGGTTTGGGTAATCCGGGAAGTAAATACGAAAAAACGCGCCACAATGTCGGCGCCATTGTCCTGCGCGGACTTTCTCCCCATGTTGAATACCGGTTTGAAAAGTCCTTTAATTCATATATGGCCGAGGCCTCCCGGGAAGGCCAAAAGTACATCTACCTGATACCGCAGACCTTTATGAATTTGTCCGGAGACGCCGTGGTCAGGGCCTTGCATTCCTTTAAAATAAACCCCGAAGAAATGGTCGTATTTCATGACGAAATAGAACTGGCGCCTCTTAAGGTGGTACATAAATTTGACGGTGGGCACAAAGGGCATAACGGTTTGCGCGACATCATTCAAAAAACAGGCACGGCGGGTTTTCACAGGATTCGCATCGGCGTTGGCCGCCCTGAAAATGAGCGTATGGGGGTGGCCGACTATGTTCTCTCGAATATGCCCGCCTCCGAAATTCCCCGCATAGAGGATATCGAGGTTGTTCTGCAAAACGCAAAGTTGCTTTAATGCTTCGGTCTTATACGTCTTGAAATTGAAGGTCGTAGAGGCTTTTGTATTCCCCCGATTTTTTCAACAAATTGGCATGGGTTCCGGTTTCGATGATTTTGCCGTCTTTAAAAACCAGGATGATATCGGCCTCGTAAACGGTCGATAGCCGGTGGGCAATTACGAATGTGGTCCGGTTTTTAACCAGCCTTTTAATGGCTTTCTGAACGAGCTTTTCAGACCTTGTATCCAGGGCCGATGTCGCCTCGTCAAAAATCAAAATCTCGGGGTTTTTCAACAGGGCCCTGGCAATCGATAACCGCTGCCGCTGGCCGCCCGAGAGCATGAATCCACGTTCGCCAATGACGGTATCATACCCCTGCGGCAGTTCGACGATAAAGTCGTGGGCATAGGCCATCTTCGCCGCCTTCTCGATATCTTTCATGTCGAGGTCGGCCTGCCCGTAGGCAATGTTATCCCGTATGGTGGCGTTAAACAAAAAAACTTCCTGGGTTACAATACCGATTTTGGAACGCAGGTTTGCCAGCGCAAGATCGCCAAGGGCTATGCCGTCAAAAAGAATACTCCCGTGGGTGCAATCGTGAAACCTGGGAATGAGGTCGACAAAAGTGGATTTTCCGGCGCCGGAATGGCCGACCAGGGCGACGGTGGAACCCACCGGGATATGAAGGTTGATGTGTTTTAACACATCCTTGTCTCCCCCGTCATACCGGAAGGAAACATTTTTAAATACAATTTCTTTTTTAATTTTCTTCAGCTCAACCGGGTTTTCAGGTTCCCTGACCAAAACCTTTTCGTCGATCAACCCAAATATTCTCTGGCCGGCCACCGTCATTCGATTCATTAAGTTGTACCAGGTGGCAAGCTGCTTGATGGGGCTTAAAATCATCATCAGGGTAATCAAAAACATAAAAAAACTGCCGGAGGTAAGCTTTTGACCGACGATCTGGGAGCCTCCATAAACCAGCAACCCGGTAACAATAAACGCAGATGAAAATTCGACCATAGAAGGCCCGACGGTGTTGTTTAACCGGTACCGGAACCCTTCGCGGTTTAACATATCGTTGATGTTTTGAAACCGGCTTCGTTCGTAATTTTCCATACCAAAGGCGCGAATGACACGAATGCCGGCGATCATTTCCTGGATATGGCCGTTTAAATCGGCAAGCCTTGATTGTTCGTTTCGCGTTATCGTTTTAATCTTTCGGGCAAAATAACTGACCGGCCAGAGCAAGATGGGTACCCCAACCAGGGAAATCAACAACAGTTTCGAGTTAATCATTGCCAGTAACGCCAGGTGGGTGATCACGATAAACAGGTTATTGATCGAAATGCGAATGTCGTTTGCCATCGCGTCAGAAATCAGGATCACGTCGTTAATGACCCGGCTCATCCAGACGCCGCTTTTTTCTTTAACGAAATGCCCCAGGGGCAGATCGATCAGCTTGTCATAGAGATCCGAGCGAATGTCCCGAACCATGTTTAAACCCGTCGAAGATAAAAAGTATACCGTACCGAGAATACATAAAAGCTTGAAAAGATAGACGGGCAGGATGGCGACCGACAAAATGACGATCAATCGAAACGGGTTATACTGGATGGTGACGAGATTTACCTTGAGCTTTCCCCTTGCCATGAAGTAGTTTATTCTTTCGTATAACCTCAACTCCTGGGGTTGGTTAACGCTTGATTCGAACCAGGCCTTTTTAGAGGCATACAGGTCGGAATAATAAATCAGGGTTTTAACATCGTCAAAGCTACCGCCTTTTAAAAGCAAGTCCCACTCGTTTTCCTGGATGTAGATCTGAAAGGGTTTCTGTACGCCCTGACCGTAGACATCAAAGATGGGCTTCAAAGCCGTTAACGTCAAACCGTTAAAAATAGAACCCAGGAAAGACAGGAAAAGACCCAGAAAAAAAGCCTTTTTGTATTTTACCCCGTACTTCATCAGTCTTAAAAATATATTCATAATTTGTTTCCCGGATTTTCCTGGCGTATACCACTAAGTTTATTCCGGTCAGACTTGTACATTTATTTTGTTTGAACATGAGTTTTTTTATTTAATAATGACCTAAGGCACAGGCTCTAAAATGTCCTGGTTATTTTCGGAGAATGAATGAAAATTAAAATAAGTGTACCTGCTACAAGCGCCAATATTGGCCCCGGTTTTGATATCTGGGGCGCATCCTTGAATATCAGAAACGAGTTTATCATAAGCCCCCGGTCAAAAAGCCGTGAACACCACCTGTCTCTCCATAGCGGGGAGATGGTAACCAAGACCTCGGCCGGCGACCCGCGGGAGCGCCTGCAAAACCCCAACGATAACCTGTTTATTAAAAGTTATGAACATGTATTTTTGAAATCCCGTCTGGACATCATCTACCTTGACGCCCAGATCAACCTGGAAATTCCCCTTTCGCGGGGCCTGGGCTCTTCTTCTACGGCCATCGTTGGCGGTTTAATTGCGGCCAACGAGGTCGCGCGTAAGGTTCACGGCAAGGTCTACTCGATGGGCGAGCTCTTTCAAATGGCCGTTGAAATTGAGGGGCACCCCGACAATGTCGCGCCGGCTTTATTTGGCGGCCTGATCCTGAACATACGGGACGAAAAGACCGGTATCTATACCCCGGTGAAACTTCCGATGAGCGCCCCGGTTCGCCTGGCAGGAGTCATACCCCACATCAGCCTTTCTACCGAAGAGGCCCGGAAGGTGGTGCCGCAGACCAACCCTATTGGCGTGACGACCTTTCAAAGTTCCCGTATGGCCATGATGACCCACCTGTTTTCAAAACCCGCCTGGAATGCCGAAGACGAATACCTCTTTGGTTTAAGTATCGACGATCGTCTTCATCAGCCCATGCGGTCCGTTCTCATACCCGGCATGACACAAAGTTTTCAACTGTGGCAAAAACAGGGGGCGTTGGGCAGTTATCTTTCGGGGGCCGGCACTACCCTGTTGTCGTTCTGGAAAAAGGACCAGGACCTTGAGAGAATTGATTTTCGAAGCGCCTTGTTAAACAAGGGGGTAGAAGCTACGGTGATTTACCCGGAATTTGACAACCTGGGAACAACCCTGGAACCTGTTTGAACAACCCGGAAATACCGGGTTGTTCAAACAGCACTCATCAGGCGGCATTGCCGGTATACACCGGCGATGTGCTGTATTCCTTTCCAAACAGAGAGATATTTCGTTTCTCGCCAATCGGCAGGAGCAGGATGATCAGGAAAACATTGTAGAAGATAAATCCAAACCAGACCCAGCTAATGAGGGGATTGATCCATACCTGTAAAACCAGGTTTCCGGATTCGTCGATTCCGCCAAATTGCACGTAGACATCTTCCCAGAGAGTCGACATAATGGCCGGCTCCGAAGTCGGTTGCTGGCCGTCATACTTTCCGGTGGATAAATCATAGATAAAATACGTTCGCACCTCGGTTGTGCCAGACAGGAATAATTTTTCGTTTTTATAGACGTTGATTTTTACGGCCTGCCCGGTATACAGGGGAATCACGTTTCGGTCATTCATGGCCTGTGGCGGGTATATGCTCTGGGTAAAATCGCCCGCTTCGATGAGGTAGCCTTGAAAGTACTCGGCCTCCCCTTTTTTCAGCATCAGCTTGGTTTCCTTGGTAAAAGCCTTGCCGCTAAAGCCGATGAATAAAAAAGCCAGGCCGATATGTACGGTATACCCCAGGTACCTTCGTTTGTTCTGAAAGAACATCAGGAAAAAGCCCAGTAAAAACGTTTCCTTGGTAATACGTACCCTCGTCAGGGCCGTGCGAATAAACTCCTCCACAACGCCGGTGATTACGAAGGCGCTAAGGGCAAAGGCAAGTCCCGCCTGAATGTGCAATTCTTCCAGGTTCCATTTTTTATAGGTATAAAGATGGTAACCAATGTACAGGGCCAGTACGATGAAAAAGGCCACCGTGGGTCTCAAAAAGTTTTTCGCCAGGGTCTTTGAGGCCGTTTTTCGCCAGGCCAGCAAGGGTCCGGCGCCGGTAAGAAACAACAGGGCCAGGCCCAGCGGAGCCATAAAACGATTAAACCAGATGGCCGAAATGGAAACCTTTTCATTGTATACCATTTCGCTGTAAACCGGGTACAGGGTTCCCCAGAGAACCGTAAACATCATCACGATCAAAAGAACGTTGTTAAACAAAAACCCTGCCTCACGGCTTAAAAAGGAGTTGATCGGTCTTTCCGATTTCAACAGGTCTTTTCGATAGAGAATCAGGAAGGTGCTTGCCGCAACGATCAAAACCAGGTACCAGGCAAAAAATGGACCGATGTCGGTGTTGGCAAAGGCATGAACCGAGCTTACGATACCCGATTTTGTCAGAAAGGTGCCGAAAATACACATGGTAAAGGAAATACTAACCAGCACCATGTTCCACATTTTTAACATCCCGCGTTTTTCCTGAACCAGAATGGAATGTAAAAAGGCCGTACCTGAAAGCCATGGCATTAAAGAGGCATTTTCAACCGGATCCCAGGCCCAGTAACCGCCCCAGCCGAGTTCTTCGTATGCCCACTTCCCGCCCAGCATGATACCCAGACCCAGGGTGAACCAGGAAAACAGGGTCCAGCGGCGAACCAGCCTGGTCCATTCCAGGTTTACCCTGCCGGCCAGAAGAGAAGCCATGGCAATGGCAAAGGGTACCGCAAATGAGACATATCCAAAGAATAAAATCGGCGGGTGAATGATCATGGCCCAGTGTTGCAACAGCGGGTTAAGACCCTTGCCCTCGTCGCTCATCATGAGTTGATTGCCTGCCATAAAGACCTTGAAAGGGTCGGAATCCTTCGAGAAACTCAACAGGATGGAAAAAAAGAGCGCCATGAACATAAAGATGATAATCATGTAGGGAACCAGAACGGGTTCTTTTCGTTCAACCTGTTTGATCGCAATGGCGGCGAACAAGAGCAGTAGAAATGCCCACAAGAGTATCGAGCCCTCGGCGCCCGCCCACAGGGCCGAAAAACGATAAAACAGCGGCAGTGACTTGCTCACATGATCCACTACGTAGATTACCGAAAAATCGGCTTTCACGAGTAAAATCACCAGGGTAACGATGGCTGTCGCCAACAAGACGAAGTGGAAGTATAAAAGCTGTCTGCCGACAACCAGGTAGTTGTCGTCTCGTTTTTTAAGTCCGAGAAACGTTGCCACGATCGACAAAAAGGCCGTGCCGAGCGAGACGTTGATGAGTATGGCGCCAAAAGAAGCTAACATAATTACTTCGCCGCGCCGGAGGGATTTTTTTCGGTCATCCCCGCATTGCCGTTGTTACCGCTCTGGTACTTCGAGGCGCACTTGGCCATGACCTTGTCCGATGTAAATTCGCCGGTGGCGACATTGTACCGGCCCTCAATGGTTACCTGGGCGCCGGATTGAAACGTATCGGGGAGAAGGTTTTTGCCGTTGTGATGAACCTTAAGCGAACTGTCGTCCATCTCCATGATAAAGTCTGCCTGGATGCCATTTTTTTGAATGCTGCCTTCTTTGACATTTCCCAGGACAATGAGGTATTTGCCGTCTATGCTTTTTGCGTCCGTTTTCAAAGCCTCACGAAATTCGCTTAGCTGGTAGAATTTTTTGGCGTCTTTGGTGATCGAGGATCCCACTAAAAATGCCACGCCGGCGATAAGGGTACTTACAACGAGGGTTATTTTCCATTTCATAGCTTGTCTCCGTATTAGTTTTCTTCGCTCTTAACTTCGTTTATAAACGTCGAATAGGCAATTTTTTTATCTTTTTTAACCATGCCCTTTTCTTTAAAGTAGTTTTCCAGGAGGCTCAGGTGGTAGATTTGTAAAAGCCTGTCGATAAACTGGTTGCCGTACTGGTTTTTATCTCTCTGGTTCAAGACGCTTTCATAAATCATTTTAAATGTTCTGAGCATTCTCTTGTCAAAGTTATCCTCGATGAATTTAACAAAGCCGGCGCGATAATCTTCCGTTTTAATGTCATTTAAAGCTTCTTTTAAAATAAATTCATTGACCAGTCTTTTTTTCTGTTCCTTTTCAAAGATAACCTGGAATTCCGCGCGTTCGTTTTCGGGAAAATTCTGAAAATCAATCTTGTTTTCTTCGAAATATTTCTGAAGTTTTTCCTGCAGGAAGTTTTCGGGAAACTCAATTTCGGCAATTTCGTTTAATTTATCCAGAGCCAGGCCGATTTCCTCGTCCATATTTTTGCGGTGAAAACGGCTGGTAAGAACCTTGTTGATATCGTTTTTCAGTTCTTTGGCAGAGGTATAGTCGGCGTCATACTTTGCGGCCAGTTCGTCGGTCAATTCCGGGTAATGGGCGGCAAAAATAGATGAGATGCTTAAAATAATATCGACGGTTTTTTCGGAGCCGTCATTTTGCTTTACCTTTTTGGCAATACGTACTTCCTGGCCTTTTTTTACCTTCTCGGCAATCAACTGGTCCTCGATTTCTTTATCAAACTGGTAATCGCCGAGAAAAAACTGAACATTTTCGGCGGGTTGGCCAACCGGGGTACCTTCTACCCATTGTTCGTACCCGATCACGATGGAATCGCCAACCTGGGCAAATTCGTCATCCCCTTTGGGCTTTTTTTCAACGAAGATTTTTTGAACCTCGTGTAATTCTTTTTGTACGTCAGATTCTTCAATCAAGGGAATGTTTTCTTTTATAACAATCCCCTTCATTTTACCAAGGTTGATATCCGGGTAGACGTCATAGACCAGGTCAAAGCTGTAACCGCCCTTGTCAGGTGTCAGGTTTTCGACCTTTCGTATTTTATAGATATCTTTTTCAGATTCCTTGATCAATTGCTCTGAAGCCATTTCGATCAGGTTTTGGACCGCATTATCCTCCAAATCTCCGGCATAGCGGTTTCGAATGATATGTTCCGGCACTTTTCCCTTGCGAAAACCGTCTATTTTTACCTTTAAACGTATGTTTTCAAAGGCTTTCTTATCACATTCGGCCTTTTCTTCGACCGTGGTCTTCACATGAGCGTTATATCGGGTTTTGCTTATCTTGTTTACATTAATTTTCGGCATATGGTACACGCTAGAAAAAAGAAAGATGTGGTGTCAAATCATTGTATCTGATGTTCCGACTAAAGTTCGGATATCAGGAGCCTGTGCGCCAACCTGCTTTCTGAGTAAGATGAGAAAGTTCAATGCGATCGAAAAGTTACTAGGGGCTGTCTAAAAAGTCACGAAATTGGCCCCAAAGGCCAAAAAGAAAACCAAAAGCAGGCCTGAAAGGCCGCTTTAGTAGCATTTTACGCAGTAAAATGCGAGGCTTTTGGTTTTCTTGTGACTTTTTAGACAGCCCCTAGCCATTCACGGAGTTTTTCGAAGAAAAATCAAGCTGTCGCTTGAGACAGCTCAGGTAGCGCGTCACTATGAAAAAGTAAAGATGCGCTACAAGCTTTTCGAGTAAAGCATTGAACTTTGGGGTTGACGTTGTTTTCAGAATACAGTTGACGCACAGGCTCAGGCTCCTGATTATTTAAGGAAGGAATTTGATTTTACAGGAATTTGCTTGTCATAGAATATCAAAATCCGGAAATGTGGTCCCGATGTTGCATCTGTATTTACTCTTACTGATCTTTTCACTGATGCTGGCAATACTAACCGCCGGCATATACATATTTTTATATCAAAAATACAAACTGGTCCTGATTAAAGATTACCTGTATAACCAGGGAGCGACGGTTTTGCTCGTATTTTTTACCGCATTAAACTTTTATTTATACTTGAACGTGGGAATTTTTGATAACATGATTAAGGTCATGTTTGCCCATACGGCTAACGTTCTTCTATTTAGCTCCCCCACTCTTTATACAACGCCGATTTTTATACGGGAATTATGTGAAAAAGGCAATCCAAAAAAAATTAAAATTTTCTTTGGATTCGTGGCAACTCTTTCGGCACTAATCAGTTTACTTATATTTAAACTTGGTTATTTAGAGGTATTGCATAATCTCAATGAAGACTATACCGGTAAACTCGGGTTACTTGTCCTTATCTGGCTGGGTATTTTACTTCTTTTTACTTCGCTATCTTATTCATTTGGTATCTTGTTTCATAGTTATCGGAAGATTGCCGACCCGTATCGAAAACGCGGCGCCCTTTATCTTATCGTTTACAGCCTGTTTGCAATTTTACTGGCATACTTTGACTTTACGGCGCAAACCGGTCAAATGGCGGTGCAGCAATTTCCGGTTGGAATTTTTCTACAACCCCTTCTTCTTATTCTTTATTCTGTATTAAGCCTCCTCTATTTATGGAAAACCAGGGAGGAGAGCAAGAACAATAAGGGAAATCTTTCACGGGCATTTGTGATGAAATACAAAATTACCGATCGGGAAATTGAAATCATTGAGATGCTTAGTCTCGGCCTCAGTAACAAAGAGATAGCCTCAAAACTTTTTTTATCGCCCAGTACCGTTAGAAATCATATTTCCAATATCTTTGAAAAAACCGAAATGTCAAGCCGCGGCAAACTGTTGAACTTGATCAAGAAAATTTCGGTCTAAAACGAACCCCTCTGACTATAATACGAAATGAAAAATAAGTCCAAATGTACTATACATAGACCAGATATTAGGACAGAAGTCCTATTTACACTCCGGTGATTATGAGTTATTATCATGACATGGAAAATAATCATCTCAAAGCTACGGCGGCAATTATCTCAAAAGTAATACTTTACCTTGTCCTGGCGCTGGGGTCGCCGGGATTCGTTTTCAGCCAGGAAGAAAAAAGCCAGGCTATTCTCCAGGATTTTAAAAATATTCTTTCTTTTGACAGGCAATACCGGGTAACGTGTGAAATGGCGACATTTATTCCCGGTCAAAAACCAAGTATAAAAAAATACACCCTGTTTAACATGAATGACAAAACCCTGTTGATATTTCTCAAACCCGAAAGAGACTACGGTAAAAAAATATTGATGATTAAAGACCAACTCTGGCAATATTTCCCGAAAATTCAGAAAACCATCGTAATCAATTCTTCCATGCTCATCGGCGGAAGCGTAAACCTGACGGACATTGTCAGTTCGTCACTTTTTCAGTTTTATAAATTTTCAGAGTATTCTTACGAAGAAAAAACCGGTAATCATATTCTTACGTTTACGGCCGCCGGTAAAACCTCGCCATATGGTAAGGTAAAGTACTTTTACTCCGGGGAGAAAATCAACCATTTCGAAGCCTATGCCCGTTCCGGCATATTGTTGAAAAAAATCTTTTTCCTGAAATATGAAACGAACGAGTTAAACCAGAATTACCCCGTCCAGATAAAAATTGTCAACGCCCTCCAGGAAAACGATTATTCTCTCATCCAGATGTCTTCGTTTGAACCTTTAAAGGTTCCCGATTTTTATTTTAACCCGTCGGCGATGAACAAAGCAGGGGATTAAATCGAATAGTATGCGGCTGTGATGAACAAATGTAAGACAACCATGAAAAAAAAGATTACCCGAATTTTGATTTTTTACCTGCTTTTTTCTGTATTTTACCCGTCATGGAGTTCCGGGTTGTATGCCAAAGATGAGCCCCCGGGGCCTGATTCCGAATTCGCCATTTTTCAAAACCAGCCCGAAGCGCAGACCAATGAAGACAAGGAACCGGCAGGTCTGCAGCTTGACATTGTGATTCAAAAACAATTTTTTCGGTCCTCGATTTTTTTTCCTGAGGACAATTTTGCCGTTGGGGATTCATGGATATTTACTCAATTTATTCGTTATACAAAAAATCCCCAAATTGCGGATAATTTAAAATTAAATTTTGACCTCGGGATTCAAAACACGACAAATTCAAGGGCCCTGGCTCTGAAAACGCTGGATGGTTTTCAAGGGGCCGCGACAACCATGAGCATGGTCCATCCCCAGTTTGAAAACGAACTATCTTTTACTCATTTCTATACATATGAATTATCCATGCAATGGAACCTTTCAAAGACGGGTTTGCAAGGTTTTTTCGTGGATCTTGGCGTTCTTCCCGTAAAGTATGGCAATAGTTTTTACCGAAACCCGGTAAGTTTTTTTGAAAGGTATTTTCCCTCACGGGATTACATTCAGGAATACACTTCTCTATCATTTCCCGGGGTCCGGCTGGGGTATGCCGGCGACCTGTACACGGTGGACCTGTTATACATTCCCGATATACCGTACGATAAAATCGGGAACAATGGCGAAGGGAAAAAAATTTCGGAGTATTTATATTACTTAAATCAGGCAAATGTTCTGATGTTAAAGAACAGTCTGCGCCTGTCGCCGGTACAGGTAGATTTCTATGTTTTCTGGGAGAATAAATCAACCCGGGAAAACCACTTTGGTTTTGGCCCCGAAATGAACTGGAGAATCCTGAGTGTTTTGAACCTGGACTGGCAGATCATGATTTCTAACGGAAAAGAAACCCGCAGGGTAGCCCGGCAAAGTTACAGCAACTCGGACTATTTCACATATGACCCGGTAAAAAATTCAACGCAAGAGTTTAAAATCGAATCTCTCCTGTCGTTGAATTATTCCGCTCACTTTTCAGATACGTTTAATTATGACCTTTCGCTGGGATACTATTACAACGGCTTTGGACTTCCCAAACCGGAGTACGACGCTTTAACGACATCGCTTGTGGCTGCCCAAAATGGCTACACCTCAAATGACATCGTTTTGAAAAACCTTCACATGGCTTTCTTCTCGTCGGTCCTGGCAAAATACGACCTGTTTTCCTTGAACCAGCACTATATATTTTTCAATGTGGCGGATATTCAAAGTGTGGAGTTTGTGACCTGGGGATTAAGCGCATTTTTAACCCTTGAAAATTTGTCTTTTATGCCGGTTGTATTTATCAACTTGAATCTGAATTCCTATTTGAAATTTTATTTACAACTGGCGGGAAGTTTTGGTAAAGCCCATTCGATATTTGAAGAGTCTCCGCTTGCCGCCTCCATAAATGCCGGGCTGCAATGGAACTTTTAATTTTTTTTAAGGAAGCCTATGAACCCTATGAACGTCAATAAAGTTACAAAATGGAAATTATTGTTAATCCTGGTTATTCTTTCCGGTACGAGAATATATGGCCAGGACGAGGCTGCTAATCCTGATCAGGTAAAACCTGCAAAGTCTAACTCCGGGTCGTTGTTTGGCCCTTTGCCTGAAAAAAACGGGTCCGGGGGCGGTATCTTTTTGTTGTATAAACTAACGCAGTTTTCGAAACCGGAGGAAGGAATGATCGCCGGGGGGCGTGGCTATTCTCAATATGGAAATTTTCTGCGCATTGGCGGCTTTGCCGTTTTAACCACGGGATTATCAAGCCCATATACGCAAAATTCGCTGGGAGTTTACGGGGGCCCCTTCTTTCAAGTGACCCTTCGGCTGGATCCCCTGATTCTGGCCCTCGGCGCCAATGTGGGGCTCGGAATGGATTTTAACCGTTCAAACCAGATTGACTACCTGCTATACCCTCACCTTGAGCTGGAGTTGAGACTTTTTGAAAATTTATCTGTTTCTACCGGTATTGGTTTTTTCAAAAACCGAAGCAGTCATAACTGGCCGACATCGTCACAGTATTTTATCATGTTTGGCTTGAATTTCACTCACTTTTCAACAGGGAAAAACAATTGAAATCGCGGTTTCCGGGTTATTCAAAAAAACTTCCGCTGTAAAATTCATAGCCCAGTTTTACGTAAAACTGACCGCCGGTATTCTGCCAGAGTTCCTGCCCGTAACCGGTTTGAATCGATAAATTAATCGGGGCGTTGAATTCTACTTTCATTGCCCCGCCGGCAGAGAGGTTCCACTGCCCCTTCTCAATTTGTTGAATGGTATTTCCGGCAGTTCCCAGGTCGGCAAAAATCAAAAAGCTGAAATTAATATTTGTAATCGCCGCCGGAATCGTAATAATATTCTGAAACCAGTTTTCAAAATTTAATACCAGGCTTTGCATTCCATAATAATTATTTTTAATTTTTCCCCGAACTTCGTAATCATTGTCAATGCGAAAAAGCAGGTAATCAGGGACCATTCCGTTTAGTACCTTATTATACCTTGCGCGCAATACGATTTCTTCCCAGGCAAAGGGTTTGATATAGAAATTTATGCCGGCATTTGCCAGGGTATAAGGAAACATCGATATGCCCTGGTAAATACCGCCGTACATGTCAAAACCCGTATAAATAACATTTTTGAAATGAGAAAAATCAACCAGGGTTTCAACTCCGGAAGAAATATCGTAGGTTTTTGTCGTATTCTGGTTTCCCAGGATGTTATATCGAAAAATCGCGGGAACTTTGATCTTCCAGTTTTGAAGAATCGTCATATCCAATGCCAGTCTTCCGGAGGCACCCTCATAATCATAACGATCCTGGGGGTCAAACGCTATGGTGTTGGCGTAATGAGTGATGGTTGTGGCCAGGTTTAGCGGCATTTCGAATAAATTGGGAAAACGAAGGTACAATGCCTGGGCGGTTGGTCCGACCATAAAACCAAAGTCGGGGGCCTTTTCGGAAATCGAACTAAACCTGGTAAACCCCCCCTGCTCCAGGGCAAGAAGGTCAAAAAAAATAACATTTTCTCCCAATGATATAGATATATCCGCCGTCGCATCCGGGTGAATTTCGTAGTTTATATCAATAAACATAAACAACTTTGAGGCCTCCAGTTTGGCCTTCGTCACCTTGATTAAAAATTCCAGATCGCCGGCCGAAACTTTCATCTTTTCTTTTACCGACAGGTATGAACGAATTTTTTTATCCGAAATTCTAGTGTTACCCGTCAAAGTAATTTTTTCAATAGAATATTTCTCGGGGATTTCGCCGGCAAAGGACATCCCCGGTATGCCGGAAATCATTAAATAGAGAAGTGTCAGTAATATTTGTAATTTGATTTTCATAGATATTCTTGGTTATTTTTAAATTTTTTAAACGTATCTTAAAGCGTCATATATTCGTATTTTTGCGCCCTTAATAGCCGGACTTATCGAGGCTATAAAAGCGGTAAAGAGATTTACCAGGAGAGAATTGAGCAATATGACATTGGTTGGGGTAAAGACAACCGGGGTCGGTTTATCCTGTCCCGGCCCGGGCGGCAAATGAAAATGCATTGAATTGACCCAGGGGATAAAAATCAAGGCAAAAGCGATTCCCAAAATGGCGCCAAATAGTCCTATACAAAAACCCTCGGCGATAAATACCTTTACAATTTCAAACCGGCTGCTGCCCATTGCCCTCATTGCCCCGATTTCACGAAACCGCTCATGAATTGCCATATGCATCGTATTTTGTATATTAAAAATGATTACAATAAAAACAATCAATCCAATGACCATAATCATACCCTGGAACATCCCCACAATTTGTTTTAGAAAAACGGCAAGAGTGCTCCAGTCCCGAACTTCAACATTGAATTCATTTTTCCGGATGTAGTCCTTCATGGTACCAATGGTTTGGTTAAGCTTTTCCGGGTCGTTTAAAAACAGTAAAATTCGATGGACCTTTTTATCCAGCATCAGGTCCCAGGCTGAATTTACCGGCATATAAATAATGACTTTCTCCATCTCGGGCATGAGCGCGTCGTAAATTCCCCTGACGGTCACCGCGATAGCCTCCTGTGAACCTCCCGTACTGACAAAGGCAATCAGGCTGTCACCCGTATCAACCCCCAGTTTTTTTGCCATGGCTTCGCCGATAAGAATCCCCGTCGGGTCGTTTTCTGCCAATAACTTTCCCTTGATAATTGTAGGGGCCATAACTCCCTCTGCCTGGGGAATACCGGCAATTGCCGAAAATACGGTCGACGTTTTTTGAGTGCCAATAATACCTGTCAAATGAACCCTGGTATTTACAAAGTCGACCGAATCAAGGCTAAGCGCCTGGGAGACTATTTTGTTGACAACCTTCGCACTCATCATATGATCAGGCGAATTTTCATCAGCGTCAAAATAACCTTTTGCGGCGATTTGAAGGTGCCCGTATTGCTTTTGAACGGCTTCGGCCTTTAACCCGATATCGATTGTGTTCACATAGCTTTGCAACAAGATCATCGTGACGGTACCGACGCAAATACCGGCCATGGTTATCATGGTCCGGCGGCGATTACGCCATACGTTCTTGACCGTAAATTTCAAAAAAGAAACCATGTCGAATAAAAATGTTATGATTTGTACTTTCATTTTAACCTGGCCGGTTTTTTCTCTTGTAGAGATTTTCTTTTTTTATAGTAGGAGTCTTTGATGATTTTTCCGTCTTTTAGTACAATCTGCCTATGCGCCATCGATAGAACCTCCGGGTCGTGACTGGCCAGAATAAAGGTAACTTTCTTTTTAGAATTCATTTTTTCCATCAGGTTTAAAATTGTTTTTCCGGTAACGGAATCCAGGTTTGCGGTTGGTTCATCGGCCAGAACAATGGACGGGTTTTTGGCAAAAGCGCGGGCAATAGAAACCCTTTGCTGTTGTCCCCCGGAAATTTCATTCGGGTATCTTTTGGCAAAATCCTGTAAACCCACATTTTGAAGGGCGTCTTCAACCAGCAAACGCCTGGTATAGACATCCCGTGTAACGTTTAACAGGGGATATTCGACATTTTCAAAAACCGTCAGGGTCGGAATCAGGTTAAAATTTTGAAATATGAATCCCAGGTATTCTTTTCGCAGCCGTGTTAACTCTTTATCTTTGCGGTAATCCGCTTTTATCCCTTTCAGGGTTACGCTTCCCCCTGTCGGTTCGTCAATGAGACCGATCAGGTTTAAAAGCGTGCTCTTCCCGCTACCCGAGGCCCCGGCGACAATAAGGAACTCTCCGGCGGAAACCTGTAAAGAGATGTCCTCAAGAGCGGTAACCGGAATTTTTCCCGGTTTGAATGTTTTGAAAACATTTTGCAGTTCTATAATGTTCATTTGTGCAATTCTTTACCCAGTTTTTTTTGAACGTCATTATATAATCCTTTTGCATGTTCATTCAACTGGGATATTTCTATTTTTCTCATATTTTTATCGGCATCAGACCATTGTTTATTTTCTACGTCAAGCATCGCCAGGGCCAGGTACATTTCATGAATACCTTTTATGAAATAGGGATTTTCTTTCTGATCCCCTGGTAATTTGGCATACCCGTCCAGGTAGACGCGAATGTCTTCCCGGTGAACCGCTTCCGGTCGCCCGGTGGCGGCATTTAAGTTCATATTGATCCTGGCCCGGCCAAGACGCGCCTCGAGGTTTTCCGGGTAGCGATCAATGATCATCGAGTATAAGTTTCTTGCCCTGAAAACAAATTCCACCAGTTTACCCATATTATGTTTGGGGTTGTTACCCTGGCTTGAATAGGCATTTGCCATTAAGAATTGAATTCTCGGGTCGGAAAAATTTTTCTTCCAGAGTACCTGGTAAACCAGAAGCGCTTTCTCAATATACTCAATTCCGGTTTTGTCTTTGAGCGGCATATGGGCGCCGGTAACATAGTAAAAGTTGGCGTATTCCAGCTGAACCTGTTGATCCGTTTCATGGTTTTTCAGGGCCTGGTCGGCTTGTTCTACAGTTTTAAACCTGGTATAATATATATCTTTAAAATAAGGGAGTTTTTCTTCCGCCCGGGTATTGTTAGCAGATAAAATCTGTGTAGATAAAATAAGTAGCGATAGATAGGCTGTAAAAAGTTTTTTGATCATCCTGTTTCCCGTTTCAATTGAATTGATTCCGTATTATGGCACAATTTTTTAAAAAAGTAAATAGTATAAATGTACTTTTGTGCGGTTTCTTCGTAAATAGTTCTACTCTTACCTGGCCATTCAATGTGCCCTGGAATTCACCGATTTGTTTTGCGGCCAATTATTTAACCGCCAATTGTACTGTTAAATTTTACCTTTAATCCAGGCGTGCATTAAATTATTTGCAGTCATCCGGTGAAAAACCTTTATTTTTTAATGCATATCCAGGTTTTTGTAGAAGGAATAATCTTTTCATTTTAATACCCTGTAAATAACTTTTCAGGATTTTTCATTTGGTAGCAAAACCGGGCAGATTATGACCGGTAATGAGAAGCCGGGTAAGGAAATACAAATTATTTTTTCACCGCAACATATCCTGTTTGATGGGGTAATATTAACAAAAAACGTTCGTTTAACGTACAAGTGTGAATATATGTTGCTTCAAGTAATGTTGCATTGATTTTTTTAATATACAGATTAAAATGAAATTGACATGTCTCAAAAAAAAATATCTGTCACCGCAAAACATAATAGAAATGAATTGAATTGTCGGCTAACTTTGTTTTAACGACAAAACAACGAAAACACAAGGAAGAAAATGTTGCATGGCCTCCTGTATTTGAACAAACTACCGTTTCAGTATAGCCCTGTTTAATAAATTATAAAACTTCCCGCAATTAAAAAAGATGAAGCAAACTGATAAAACCTGTGAAGTGGAAAAACGGCCCTTAAAGCTTGTATTTGGAATTACATATAAGTGTAATATCAAGTGCAGACATTGCTGTGCAGATAACGGCGATATCCAGGTACCCGATCCGCTTCACACAGACCTGCTTCGCTGGTTGAATTGCCTTCCGCGTGAACGCGTAGAAATGGTGTGTTTCGGCGGCGGCGAGCCTTTTTTAAAATACCATGACCTGATTGAATACTGTAAAATTCTTAAAGAAAAGTCCATTTCGGCGGCCACACTGACTAACGGATTCTGGGGAAAAAACAAGGAACATGCGGTAAATATGTTACAAAAAATCGACGGGTTAAAGAGTATATTTATCAGCGTTGACCAGTTTCACCAGGAATCAATTTCAGACGAGGTTATTGAAAACAGCATTGATGCGGTTTTGAAAACGGGAAAATATTTATTACTGAAATCTACCCATATAAGCAGCGAAGACAAAAAAAACCAGCAAAGAAAATATGCAAAATATTTTCCGCGGGTAATGACGGTTTCCAGTAGACTTATGACCGCCGGGGCCGCCGGCGCTTTATCCGTAGAGAAGTTTACCCTGAAAAACAACCCTGAACAATTTGGCAAGGATTGTACAATCGGCGATTTATTTGTCAACCATACGGGCGGAGTATACCTGTGCTGCCCAACGGCAAACCAGGGAAAGGACTCCCTGAACCCTTTTTACCTGGGTAATATTGATGAAGATGGCTGGGACACGATTTTTCAAAATGCGGGCAAAAACCGGATCCTGAGCAGTGTTTTAAAACGCGGACCGATTTTCCTGGTTGATCTTTTTAAAGAAACTCCCTACTACGATGAATTGTTGAACGTGGAGTTCTATAGCGAATGCGATATGTGCTACCATTTATTCAAGGATGAAGACAAGGTCTCTATACTTAATAAATACTTAAAATCAAATATGAATACAAAAACAGAAACCATGGGGATCTAAAATGGAAATTAACTCTGATCAAAAAAATTTAAGCATTCATTTTACCGATAGATGCAATAATTCATGTATTTTCTGCGTGGTCGGGTCGCACCAGGATACAAAAGAAGCGGTGAATAAGAAACTGATATTCCAGTTTTTAAAGGAAAACCGCGACAAGAACTTTGATATGGTAAATATACATGGCGGCGAAGCTTCGCTTTGTGAAGAGTTTACGGAAATCCTGGACAAAATAAAAGAGTTCAACTACCCTGCGGTCAGCCTGCAAACCAACGGAAGGCGCCTGGCAGACCCGGAATATGCCAAAACCCTGACCGATAAGGGAGTAAAATTATTCGTCGTATCGGTGCACGGGGCAAATGCAAAAACCCATGATCGAATTACCCGCGCCCGAAACAGTTTTGAAGAAGCCATTGCCGGAATCAGGAATGTCAAAACGCTCGGGCAAAAGGTTCGAACAAATACCGTTGTATGCAAATATAACCTCTCTGAATTAAACGACATAATGGATACCGTACTGGGTTTAAATGTCGATCATGTAAACATATCCGCAATTCACCCGGCAAACAAGGCATATGAAAATTTTCACGAAGTGACACCCCGTTATTCTGAAATAAAAGACAGCGTAATAAACGCCATCGAGAAAGTAAAATCCAGAAACGTAAAAATTACACTGGAAGGTTTTCCGCCGTGTATTATACCGGGGTATGAAGAATTTCGCATCAACTGGTCAAAGCTGAAGTTCAAGATGCTGTTTCATACGTTTATTTTAAACAATTATTCAGAGTTTATGGAAAAAAGCACAAAGATCAGAGGCGTACCCTGCCAGGGGTGTAAATATCCTCAATTGGAATGCGGCGGCGTATACAAGGAATATATTGAATTTTATGGTTGGAACGAATTTAAAGCGGTAGAAAACCGCGCTTGATAAACGTATATGATTTCTGAAGACGGCAAACCTACCATTGTTTTTATCGTTACAAGTTTCTGGGCCTATGGAGAACTTTTAATTGCCCTGGAATTTGCAAAGCGAGCCCCGGTTACAAAATACCGGGTTCATTTTTTTATTCCTTCAAGTCATGAAAAAATTTTAAAGGATTATAATTTTGAATACACGGTTTTAATTCCCCACAGCCGAAAAATAAACCGGCTATTGTTTTCGGATTTTGAACAACGGCGCAAACCGGCGTTTATCATTCTCTCTGACTTTTTAAATTACCATTTTTGTGAAAACCATTACGGCCTCTTACATGAAGATCTCGAACTGTTTTCGGGTAAACTTGGCGCCTTTGACAATTTTGACTGGGAGCATTCGGGCCGGTTCATGGATACCTATGGATTTAAAGCAAAAAACATGGATGGAATCGACCTTTCCCTGTACGGGTTTAGACTCATACCTTCGCCCATCGTATCCCCAAGGCAAACCGGGGACTCCTCTAAATACTATTATTCGTTAATCGACACTCCGCTGGAATATACCGAGAAGGAACGCCTGCTGAAACGAAACAAGCTGAAGTTAAATTCCGGGAAAAAAATAATTCTGACAACATCGGCGACGTGGCAGGAAACACACAAGGCATACCCCGAAATAACAAATTTTGTAAAATCGTCAAATGCCGCGTTCAAGACAATCATCCGAAAACTTTCAGAAAATTACCTCATTATTTGTATCGGGCCCGAATCGTTTTTTACACCCCGGGAAATCAACCAGAATTACGTACTTTTGGGCCAGCAAACCCCCGAGGTTTTCAATGAGTACCTTCAGGCTTCAGACCTTTTTTTGTCGCGAAACCTCACATCCACAACCCAGGCAAGGGCCGTTGTCAGCGGCATCCCCACTGTTCTTCTTGCCAACAGTTACTTTTTCAACAATGACACAAGGAAAAACGAAATCATAAAAAGTATAAACGACCCGGATTCAAGAGAAGTTATGGAGCCTTTAAATTTATCTTATCCTTTCCTGATGTTTCCCGTCGGGTGGTATAAATTTCTTAAACCGCATATTTCTTCAAATCCATATTCAAGCGCGTACCGGAGACTGGAAATTTTTGAAATAAACCGCTCCGTACTTGAAATTGAGGCTTTGATGGAAGGACGCCAGGAGAAAAAGATACCCGAATCCGATTTCCTGGCCCTGAGAGACACCCTTCAAAATTTAACCTCCATACCCGGTATTTTACAACACCTGGAAGAAAAAGGCGGCAGTTTATGAAACAGAAAATTTTATTGCTGTTATCTCCACAGGAACAGGCCTTTACCCCGGAATTGTGTTTCACCCTCCCCCCTATGGCGCTGGGGGTATTATCGCGGCGGTTGAAGGAAAGCGGATACGCCACCGAACTTGCCGACCTTAACTTTTCTATTCGACAAAATTCCGCCCTCTATGATAGAGAAAGGTACAGGTTTCTCTACGACAAACAAAAAACGCTTGATTATATCAACGGCGCCCCTGACCCCGAAATTGATCAATTGATGGAGACCTTTCTTGGTCCCCTGGAGCCGCAGAACTGCCATGCGGCAGGGATTTCTGTCGGCGCAGATTTTTCATTTTTTCAGATTCATTTTGGCTTTATCATTGGCATGTATTTAAAACAAAAATACAATCTCACCGTTGTTTTTGGCGGAAATAACATAAATTTTTTATACATGTTCCAGGATCAATTCTCCGAGTTGTGGAGATGCGTTCTTGAAAATTTTGATCTTGTGATCCGGGGACCGGGAGAATCTGTCATATTACGCGCGCTGGAAATCGCCCGGGATGAAAATGCCGACAAACGAAAGAAGAGCTTTCAAGAACTGCCAGGCGCTGTTTATCTCGAAAATGACACGGTCAAGGCAAACCCGGAAAATAAACCCCTGGTGACCTCTCCTGATTTCGATACCCTGGAGATGACCTTTTATGAGCACCGTCTTTTAAACGATACAAGTAACGGCGAGAACCCGGAAAACTTTGTCTATCTATACAAGTGGCCGCACTATCTTGTGCAGTATGTCAACTCAATTCGTTTGCGCTTGCCGCAGGATAACTTCGGGAGCCGACTGATCATACCTTATATTTTCAATTACAACTGCCCTTACCGTTGCACATTTTGCTCGGAAAGCGATGATTCCCGGAAAAAAGTAATCATTGGCGATGTTGACCAGACAATCCGGGATCTCGTTGAGTTGAAAGAAAGGCATAATACTCCGTTCTTTTATTTTCTAAACAATGCCATAAACAATTCGGTCAGATTTTCAGACGAATTTTGCGGGAAAATTATCGAACAAAATATCGAGATTTTCTGGTCGGACTGCGGCCGCTTCAACAAAATGACATATGAACGCCTGGCGGCAATGCACAAGGCCGGTTGTCGAAAGCTTACCTTTGGTTTTGAAACGGCAAGTCATGAGATTCTGCAATACATAGACAAACGCCTGGATCTTGAGCAGGCCGAGCGGGTTTTGCAATGGTGTTTTGAGATTGGCATATGGGCCGATCTTGAAGTCATTGTCGGGTTACCCTACGAAACCGATGAAAATTTCCAGGAAACCGTGGATTTCCTGCAAAGAAATAAAAAGTATATCAACTATTTGTCTATTAACGAATACTTTGTCGTACCACACAGCCTCTTGGGCGCCTACCCGGAAAAATATGACATTAAAATTCTGAAAGGTCAAATCAGTTATGATCGAATGCTCCAGAAAAATGAAGAGCTTTTTATTAATGATAAATCCCTCAAGACAATCAACTTCAGGTTATACCAGTACACTGAAACAAAAAATAATTTGTCATTCAAAGAGATCATAACCCGTAACAAGGCCCATTTAACAAAAATGAATTCCCTGCAAAACACAGAATTCAAAGAGGTAGAAAAATTGTATAAAATTAAAGAACATACGATTATGATGAAAGGTTAAAAATTAATTTTAGAGAGGTATATATGAGTGAAAATGAAAAAAACATGGAAAACGCCGGCGAGGCAAATATTGCGATAAAACAGGTAATTGAACGGCTCGTTACAGACGAAAGTTTCAAGCAACAATTTATGGATAATCCTGAAAGCGCCCTGAAAGATTATAACTTAAACGAGATGCAGCATATGTTGCTTAAAACCCTGGATAAGGATGACCTGGAAAAACTGAACCCGGAAAACCTCGAAGAGCTTTTTTCCGCAGATGCGGCCGTATATACGCCCGATGCGGCCTCGGGTATGGAAGAGTATGATTTTTTTGAAGACGATGACGAAATCAAGTAACAGGTAGCAAAACATGAAGTATATCGACGAAAAAGACGTAGAGATTGTAAGAACCCTTTCTCTCATGAAGAGGTTTGAACAAAAGGTTCCCCGCATAAAAGAGGAACTGAAACAAAAGTTCGAAAATAACCCGAAAGACGCACAGGCTGCTTTAAATTACGCCATATTTAATTTAATCACCATGAAGCGGCTGATGGATGAGGCAGACGTGGCGATGGTCCATATCTCCACTGTATTTAGCTCCCTTGATACGGTTTTATCCATTGTACCGGATTACTGGCTTGCTCATTTATTTAAGGGATTTTTAAACGGTTCGTTTCCGACTTCCGTACGAAACGATGAAATGTATGTGGATGACCTTACAACCTGGATACGACAACAGGAAGAAGTCAAGCCGGAATCGTATTTTGCAATTCCCTATTTAATGTTTGCCGACTATTACTACATGGAGGGCGAAAAAGAAAAGGCCAGGGAAATGATCCAGCGCGCAAAAACGATCCCGCCACAAACCCCGGTGGTTTACCTGCCTGATTTCCTCTGTATGCCTGTGAAAAGTTTCCTGGAAAGATTAGCGCATTCCGGCGCTGATGATTTTGCGCAGAGTATCAGGGAAATCGCAAAAAAACTTTTTCCATCGGATGCGGATTTCAAATAAATCGAAAACCTCTAAACATGAAAAAACTATTGTTTATAACATTATCTCACCTGTCTTCGGGAGAGTTCACTATTGCCGTTGAATTTGCCAAAAGGCTTGATCCCTCAAAATTCAAGACGCTTTTTCTCACGTCTGAAAAAGGGGAGAAATTGATAACCGACAGCGGGCTTGACTGTCATGTTCTGAAGAAGCATTTTCCTCCAGATCCGCAATTAAATCGTAAAATTGTTCTAGAGCTGATTGCCGGTTTTGAACCGGACTACTTTATACATTCAGACGCCTACACTACCGAATACTCCCATTCCTGGTCCGGCGTACTTGTCGATTTTTTTAAACAGTTTAATAAACCCGTTGTCAATTTTGACGAATACGAGTACCCGAATACGGATTATGTTATTGATTACTATGGGGACTATCGAACCAGGGTTTTTTCACACTTAAATAAGTTTGACTACCTTATTCGCATGTGCCCGATAAATAAATGGTCCCCGCCCGAAAAGAATGTATTTTGCACGAGCCTGTACTCCAGGGTAAACCCTAAAAGTGAGCAGGAGAAAAGAGATTTTCGTAAAAAGGTATTTGGGCTTGAAAATAAAAAATATATTTTTACCGCCACCTCAACCTGGGAAATGCTCAACGTTACCCGTTTGCCGGCTCTTACACAATTGATGCAGTGGATGCCTTCTATCCTGCTCAACTACCTGGACGAATTGGGCGAAGAAATTACTCTTGTTCATGTCGGACCACAGAAATGGAAAAATAAACAGCAAAATGTCGAGTACATACATTTTGATTATATGCACCCGGAAATGTTTGAGGAATATATCCTAAACGCAAATTTGTTCATTACGACAAACATGGTTTCGGTGACGCTATCAAAGGCCGTTTATGGCCAGGTTCCGTCAATTTTAGTGACTAACGACAAGGTATTGTATTTTGATCGTTTCAAGGAACAACTCCGGGAAATGCCGGCCTGGTACAGTGAAATGGCCGAAGATGTCAAAGTTGCCTATCCATATGAAGTCTTTCCCTTTGGCTGGAAAAGCCTTTTAAAGGTGGTTTTAAATAACAATACCTATACGGATTGCCTGGTACGCGCGCCGCTATTTCAGAGAACAAAACTGATTAACCTCTTTAAAAAATACCTTAACGATGAAACTGCAATCACCATGCTGAAAAAATCGCAGGCCGGCTATGTTGAATCCGTTCTTGGGTTAACCTCACCCGATCAAATCGTAGAAGCGTGGGCAAAGTAAATATGAAAAAAGAAAAATTATTAAATACAATCAAATCCTTTTGCGTCCCCGCGAAATTTTCCGGTGAGCGTGAAAAAAAATTTGAGATTACAATGAATAATTCCTATTTAAACGCCAGGGGAAGAATACCGAAACGGCAAACATTAATTTCGTCGTTTACCCGGAAGTTGACACCGGGAGATGTTTCCGGTCTTTTCAGTACCCAGTATGTTTTTGACCAGGTCGCCTACTCTGAAAAATCGGACAAGCATGGCGAGGTTTCACCGATTAACTGGACCTTTATGAAAGAAAAAGATATCCTGTTCCATATTTTTTCTTTAAATAAAAAGGACCTGCCGCCGGACTCTAACCGGGAAACCTGGAAAGAGAACTTCACCATAAATCAAAACCTGGGAACAACCTACAAAACCTTTTCGTCCTTCCCGCGCCTTCCTTCGGTATACCTCATGATTATGCAAATCATGGATATTTTTGGTTTTGAAACCTACCTGTCCTACATCCACTCTATACCAGAGCTGGCGGCACCCGGGCGGCCTCACCTGGTTACCCTGATGCGTTCGATGATGCAGGGGACAAAAGCTCCGATTGACTTTGGATTATACTCAAAAAATTCATTTTTTGAGGACTCGGATTATTATATGACAAACATGGGGATTTCGATTCAAAATGAGAAACCTTGTATATTGTTTGAGTTTCGTTGCGACGGGGCAAAAGTCATGATGCAGGATAAAAACCGCGAGGATATCAAACGAAGCGGAAGTTCCTATTACTCGGGTTATGTATTTATTAACGTCGAAACCGGAGATATTGAAAAGGCAACCATGCTTGAAAGTTACGTTGCGTTGCAATTTGCCGGAAAAGACAGCGAGGAGCGAAAAGTACCCATACATATTCGCCGAAGCATATCCATGACCGCATTGTAAAAGATATATATTTTGGGAATTTTAAGGAGAATTGAATGAACGAATTTATGGGCGTAATAATTGCCGCAGGTAAAGGAACAAGGCTGTACCCGATTACCCAGAATTATCCAAAATCTTTAATTCCGATTGCGAACAAATCAATTATGGAATACCAGATTGAACTTTTAAAAGATGTCGGAATCACGGAAATACTGATCGTCGTAGGGCACTACGGATTTGAAGTAACAAAGGTTCTGGGAGACGGCAGAAAATATGGAGTTACCATTCAATATGTCGAACAGAAAGAAGCTATCGGGTCAGCTAACGCCGTTGGAATCACGGCAAAATTGATAAACAAACCCTTTTTGCTTATACTGGGCGATATTTATTTTAAAGTCAACCATGAAAACCTGAAAAAAATGTTGAAAGATTTTCTAACCTCTGACGCAAATGGAATCATTGCCACAAAAGAAGTGACCGATTTACAGGAAATCAAGGAAAATTTTGCGATTCAATTTCAGGACGACGGAAAAGTAATAAAGGTTATTGAGAAACCCAAAAAACCAATAAATAATATCAAAGGCTGCGGTATATACCTGTTTGACGATAATATTTTTGAAGCCATAAACAGAACTCCGAGAACGGCGTTACGAGACGAGTACGAATTTACGGATTCCATACAGAAATTTATTGAACTAAATTACAACGTATACTATAAAAATGTAATTGAAGAGGATATTAACCTGAATTACACCTATGACCTGTACCAGCTTAATATGAAGATCGTAGCGGAAAGAGAGGGAAAAAACATTATTGGCCTGAATCTTAAAAAAGGCGCCGGTGTTTCCATAACTAATTCCGTTATAGGAAATGATGTTACCATACAAGATAACGTTGAGCTGGTAAATTGCGTTTTATTTAATGACGTAGAAGTGAAGAAAAATCAAAAACTGGAACAATGCATAATTACGAAAAATTCGATCTTAAGGATTTAATATGGAATCAACCTCAATCATTAAATTAAACAATGTATCAAAAAGTTATAATGGAACCAAGGCGCTGAATAATTGTACCTGTGAAGTTCAAAGAGGCGAAATTTTTGGATTACTGGGACCTAACGGCGCCGGCAAAACCACTACCCTGGAAATTATAGAAGGATTAATACATGCCGACCAGGGCAGCGTACAGGTATGTAACGGGGAAATGCCCCAAGAGGCGGAAAAAGTCAGAAGACGAATGGGGATACAATTGCAGAATTCCGGGTTGCCAAATGACATAACCGCGGGTGAGGCGATTAAATTATTTGCCGCTTACCGAAAAGTAAAGGTAAATGACGGCTTGTTAAATACTTTTAAACTGGATAAATTAACTACAAAAAAATATTCAGAACTTTCCGGCGGTCAGAAAAAAAGTCTCCAGTTGTGTCTTGCATTGCTTCATGACCCCGAACTGGTCATACTGGACGAACCTACCGCGGCGCTAGATGTAGAAACCAGGAATTATCTCCATGCAATTATCAAGGACTTGAAGTCCAGGGGAAAAACGGTAATTATTTCAACTCACGACATGTCCGAGGCAGAATCGTTGTGTGATCGTATTGCCATTCTCATAAAAGGGGAAATTGCGGCCCTGGGCACACCCAGGGAAATCACTTCCGGAAACTCCAGGGAGCTAAAAATTTCCATAAAATCTCGCAACTCGACTCTGTTAGATAATCCGGATTTTGTCCGGGAAAATATTGCAAGTACTTACAAATTGAACGATTACCGGGTATACTTTAGCGATAACGCCACCCAAAGTATCCTGGAAATTATTAAGAAAATTGAACAGGCTAACGATGAGATAATTGATTTTAGAGTCGAAAGACCGTCTCTTGAAGAGAAACTTATCGAATTAATTCAAAAAGGAAAGAAAATATGAACGCTTTTTTAAATCATTTCTTGTATGAAATTCGCAGCGGTTTACGAAACAAAACGCTTTTAATTATGTACTACTTTTTTCCCCTTTTCTTTTATTTTATGTTAAGCTCGGTGTTAAGCAAGGTCAATCCTTTTTTTGTCAATATTTTGATTCCAACCATGATCTCCGTGTCGGTTATGTCCGGGGTTTTACTGGGCCTTCCCCATTCTATTGCCGAAAACAGGTTAAATGGAATATACAAAAGCTACCGGGTTTTCGGAATGACAACGTTTGATATACTATTGGCCCCGCTGGTTTCTAACTTTCTTCATATATCCCTTGTCTGTATTATAATTACGTTTACCGGAAAGTATATTTTCAATGCCCCCTTTCCGGCTATTTGGGGCAACTTTATCATCCTGTATTTACTATTAATATTTGCTCTAATGAGTCTTGGATTGTTTATCGGCGTCATTGCCCCAAACAGCAAACTTGTTATAGTCCTGGGACAGATTATTTTTCTTCCCTCAATGCTTGTGGGCGGGGTAATGATTCCGGCAAACATGCTCCCTGAACCTCTCCAGGTGTTGGCCAATGCGTTTCCCACGGCAATTTATATGAGCATTTATGATAAATTCGTCAATGTCGGCAATATATTTGCGCATGACGTGGTTTCGATGTCGCTGTTATTTTTTCTGGGTTTGATCTCGTCGCTGGTGTCCTTTTATCTCTTAAAATCGGAAGGTATGTCCATATCCAGGCCAAAGTATTTGTTTCTGGGCTCCCTGGTTTTGCTCCCCGCTGTTATAAACGTTATTTACCTGATGTAACCGTACCCCGGGGAAGCGACTTGAAATATTTTTTACATACAATCGGAAGCTCGGGGGATATTTACCCGTTTATAGGACTGGCAGACCAGTTATCCAGGAATAATAAAGATGTTTCCATAATCACACATGAGGTTTTCAGGGAAAAAATTGAATCCAGGAACATTGATTTTATTCCCATTGACAAACCAGAAGATTACACAATCAACCTGGCCGATTTTAAAACCGATCCTTTTATATCGAAGTTGAGGGCCAGGTCGTTTCTGTTTCAAAATATTCACAGTCATATGCTTGAAAGTATTTTGATATTTACCCGCCACATCATGTTGCCAGCCAAAAACAGCTTCAAAATTCTAAAAGAAGTAGCCGGTCCTGAAGATGTTGTAATATCACATTTTCTGGGATTTGGCGCAAGGGCCGCGGCCGATATAAATAAATTTAAAACCTTCATAATGGTGACCGCCCCCTACTGGCTTAATTTCAAAAGACAAAGCGAATTTGAGATGCTTTTGCATCCCATGCTTTCCGAAATAAGAGACGAATGCCCTGTTCCTGAAATTAAAAAAATCATGAGCGAATGGATGTATAAAAACACGGAGGTTTTTTGTCTTTTCCCTGAATGGTTTAACAACAGAAACAATAACAAACATGAATTTCGTCACACCACATTCCCTACCTGGCCGGAAGAAACCGGGTTCGTGATGTCAAAAGAACTGCAAGCCATTCTGAAAGATAAAGAACATCCCCTGGTCATTGTTAATTTATATTCCAATGAATCGGACGCCTCTACTATTTATAAAATTATTTCTGAAATCTGTAAAGAAACAAAGCTTCGTTGCGTCATCATAACAAAGAAGGTAAAAGAGTATCAACATTTAACCGCTGAAAATTTAATCTTCGTTGAGTTTTTGCCGCTTCAGAAAATTTCCAGGGAGTGTTCCCTGTTGATTCATCACGGGGGAATTGGAACTCTGGCAACGGCGATGAGATCTTCGGTTCCGAGTATTGGCATACCAAATACGGACGAACAAAGTGACAATATTACAAATGCGGGGATATTGGGAGTATGTCGCATGCTAGAAAGAGGTGAACTTACCGTTGAAATCCTGAAGACCGAAATTCTTCGCTTATTGGCCGCCGAAAAATCCCCGAATCATGAAATTTCACAAAGGCTCCTGGCAGATTCAAACAACCAAATTATAAAATCGATGGGCCTGATCTGATCTACCAACATTTAAATAAACGACGCTACCCCTTGCCGGTTTTGGCAAAAAACCATTTGTCGATCCGGGAAATGATTTCGCTCTGGGTATAGGGTTTTGAAATAATGTCGTCCATACCCGCTTCGAGATAGGATTTGATGTCTTCTGAATAGGCGTTGGCCGTCAAGGCAATAATGGGGATCGAAATGTTAAGTTCGGTTCGCATGATTTTTGCGGTTTCAAGACCGTTTAATTCTGGCATTTCAATATCCATAAATATAAAATCGTACTGTTTCTTCTTTACCATGTCGATGGCGTCAAAGCCGTTTTTAACGATGTCGACATCGTGGTTGAGTCTTTCCAGCATGACCCGTATCAGCGTTTGATTTACCTCGTTGTCCTCGGCGACAAGAATGCGGGCCCTGATTCCGGAATGTTTCGCGCGGGCCTCCATCTCGATCATCAACTGTTGTTCGCTCAGGTTTCCTTCGTCAACGGTATTTCCCGCAACAGGCAATTCCAGGATAAACCAGAATTCCGAGCCGGGAGATTTCGGATCCGCGACCCCTTCACGGGGGCGGGCCGGGCTTTGTAAACCAATGGAGCCACCCATAAGTTCGACCAGCCTTTTGGTGATGGTGGTTCCCAGCCCCGTTCCGCCATACTTTTTGGTGATCGTCGAATCTGCCTGCATGTAGCTTTCGAAAATTTTAGATTGTTTATCCCTGGGAATCCCGATTCCGGAGTCGATGATCGTAAATTTTAATTTGCAGATTTGCTGATCCTGGAACTTCTTTTCGACCAGAACCGTGATTGCCCCGCTTTCGGTAAATTTTACGGCATTGCCGACAAGGTTAAAAAAGATTTGTTTAATCCGCAGGGAATCGCCCGAAAATTTCTCCGGAAGGCCGGCATCAAACGAAACGCTCATTTTTAACTTTTTTTCCAGGATCTGCCATTCAAAGGAGCGGGTTACTTCCTCAATCAATTGCGGCAGATGGAATTCCGATTTTTCCAGGATCAATTTTCCATTTTCAATTTTTGACAAATCCAGGATATCGTTGATGATATGCATCTGCAGGTTTGCCGTCGACTTGATGATATTCAAATACTTTGCCTGTTCGGCATTCAGCGAACCCCTCAGGAGAAGTTCGGTAAGCCCGAGTATGCCGGTTAACGGCGTTCGAATTTCGTGGGTAATCATCGCCAGGAAATCGCTTTTTTTGCGGTTGGCTATTTCGGCCACATCGCGGTCCTGCTTTAAACTAAAGTTGCTTTCCATTAGAGACCGGGATTCCTTCTGGGCCTTGAAAAAACGCATCCCGTAAGAAATCTCGTCGGCAAGCCTGGTAAACAAACTCGCTTCTTCTTCATGAAAGACATATTTCAGATCGGAACAAATATTCAAGGTTCCAATCACCCGGTGTTCGTCGCGCAAGGGTATGCATAATATCGAGTTAAATTTTTTAAAATGAGATTCTTCGCCCCAGTAAAAAGAATTGTCCTGTTCCAGGTCCTGGACCGACTGAGGGGAGTTGGTCTTGATCGCCTGGCTAACCGGGTTATTGGCATATATACTATCGTCGAATTTCAGGTTAATTTTAGAGGTAAAATCAGGGTATTCCCCCGCGGCGGCGACAGAATTTACGCTCTTGTCGTTGTAATCGCACAGGGCTATCCATGCCAGTTTATAGTCGCCGCTGTCGACGATGATTTGACAAATATTTTGAAGCAACGTGGTTTCGTTTTCGGAGTGGATCAGGACCTGGATGCACTGTGAAAGGATTTTTTGAACCCTGTAAGCCCGGTGAAGTTTTTGTTCTTCCGATACGCGGGCCGTGATATCTTCCACGATTTCAATTACCTGCGCCACATCGTTTCCAGATAGTACCGGGTAGGTCATGATTCGTTGAAAAACAATTTCTCCGCCAACAATGATCGATCGATTCGTCTCGTGGACACGGCCGTCTTTAAACGTTTTTACCGCGGGGCAATCCTGGCATATTTGATCGCCCCGCGTGTTCTGGCAGGTATAACAAATGGTAAAATCCTTGCCTGAAAATTCCCTGTACCACTGCCGGATCAAATCATTTGCCTTTAAAACGGACATGTCTTTGTCAATAAGGGCAATCCCCAACCCGAGGTTTGACAAAATGGTTTCGTTTATGTTGTATTCATTGATGAAGTTTTTTTGTAAAGGGCTGATGGCCCCCTTGTAGATCAATCCATAGAGAATCACCCCGAAGGCAATGGCGATCAGTAGCGAAATAAAAAACAATTCAACAGCCAGGGTGGTAAAGTTGCTTTCATGCTGCTCCAGGCTGAAATCGGCGGCAAGGACAATATCGCCGGCAGAGGCAAGACGAAGCGACCTCTTCAGGGTTAACGTTGATTTTTTTTCCAAATTGTTCTCAAAAACCCTGACGACCCTTCCGCCGGAATCAATAATAGAAATCCGGGAAATTTCAGAATGCCCCTGCACCCAGATTTCAATGTACCGCATTTGCGTCTCTGAGGGCGCATCCGGGGAGGTTGTCAGAAAAGAATACAGAATATCCATTTCCTCGTTTTTTTCAATCAGTATTAATTTCCGGTGTTCTTTGTAATTTTCATTTACAATGGCAAGCGAGGCGATAAGAAAAAAAACCGACAAGATCAATATGAACAACGTGAGAAACCGGCGCGGTTTGTAATTGGACGATTGGGGGTTTTTAGTTACAAGGTTTATCATATTTGTTTAAAGCCGTATCTCAACCTTTTTTTATACCTTAAGATCAAGGATGATCCCTTTTATGGCGCCGACCAGGGATATTATTTTGTCGCGGTTTTCCGACTTCTGCATGATGGCATTAAAAAGCTGGCTCAGGTTCTCATCAACAATTTTAATAAAATTAAATTGCTTTTTCCTCATGTCCTTGATGGAACTCATTTTAAAGGCATTTTTCATCAACTTGTCGCCGATCATCTTTACATATTGCCGGTATTCGTTAAAATTTTCCCGGTTCGGATTGGATATCAATTTGTTTTCAACGGCTTCGAGATTTTCAAGGTAAAATTCAAAATCAACATCCGGCGAGGTCTTCGAAACCGCCATGGCTTCGTTGAGCTCGGCTTCGAAAATTTTATGGGAATCGGCTGAAATACCCGAAAATTTAATACGGTCTTTTTTTTTGGCGGAAGTGTTGTCGGTTTTATTTAAATTCCATTTAATCAGCACATTTCGTTACCGGGCCTGATTAAAAAAATCTTTTTCATTTTCAATCCTGGTTATTTTTGCCCGTCCCTCAAAGATTACACCGTCGCCCATGATCATATTTGAACTGATGATATCGCCGTATAATATTGCGTTTTCCAGCAAGTGGACGCTTTCCAGGGCATAGATATTACCATCGACACGGCCGGCAACAACGACGCTTCTGGCGACAATATTGGTCTTTACATGCCCGCTTGAACCGACAATAACCTTTCCTTCGGATACGATTTTACCGGTTAAAACTCCGTCGACCCGAAGCGACCCCTGCAATATAAAATCCCCGTTAAACTGCGCCTTCTCGCCAATGATCGAATCGATGGGTTCGAGAAAATAATTCTCATTGCTCATATTTAGTTGGGAATATAACTTAAATAAGGAAGCGGGTTTTGCGTATCGATTCCAACATAAATTCTGTAGTGCAAAATTCCCTCGTCCTGGTTGAGTTTTTTGGCCAGAAACCCGACAACCTCGCCCTTGACAACCTTGTCGTCGAGGTTTACCGTTATGCGATCAAGGCCCTTGTAGTAGGTCTCATAACCGTAGTTGTGTCTTACCCGGATGGTCCATGACCTGTCGGTGTCTTTCTTGATATCGGTAATGATTCCGGGAGCGGTTGCCACAATTTTGGCCCCCGGCGAGGCGACGATGTCTACCCCGTCATTAAAAAAGGTCTTCATGGTCTCGGTATTTCGAATATAACCATAAGGATTTACAATATAACCCGGAACCGGCCATAATGTAGGGGTATTCTGGATGATTTTGGATCGTTTTTGAAGGTACTTTTCGATTTCTTTCAGAGGTTTTTCGGAAAGCTGCATGTCGTCGAGCATTCTGTTGAGCATGAAAACTTCCTGGGGAATGTGCTCGTCAGATACTTCTGTCTCGGTTATTTCGGTATTTTTCACCGACTCAATGGGTACAGACACGCCCCCCTGGCCGAATAACGTCTGGTCGCCGGTATCCTTTCCCTGGCTCAGGGCGTAGAGGTGCGACAACCGGGACCGAATCGAAGAAAAGGCGGTTTCCATTCCCTGCACCTCTTCGCGAATCTTTTTAAACTGGATTTTGGCGTCTTTTTGCGAGATCTTTAATTTGTCCACCTGGTGGATGGTGCTGGTATGGTTGATGATCAAAACTGAGCTGATCACGACGATACTCGTAAATACGATGATGATAATAGAAAAAGTGAAGTTTGAAATATGAAAATTTTTTGCCTTGGCGTCATTATGCGGAACCAGCATCAGGGTCAATCGCTCGGCTTTTTTAATGCGAATAAACCTTCTTGCGTCTTCGATAGCCATCTTGATCTTTTGAGACAGTCGATAAAAGATGTTTCCGGAGTTTTTATGGGACGGATCTATGATATAAACCCTGTTATTTTTCTTTTTCTTCATTATTTCCGTTCAATTTAAATTTTTTACCCTCGTTGTCAATGTTTTTTTGCCAACGAGGCGGGTTCCGGCCTAAGCTCTGTTCCAGCCAAACTTTAGTCGGAACATCAGTAAAAAGGCTTTACGAGAAGGCAGCGTTAATATTTCCAAGTTCAGATCTCTTTTCAAAGGACCATGAATGAAATACTTTAAAATCTCCCAGGTCGTACCTGGCAAGGGCAATGCCTGGACCTACTACGAAACCGATGATTCCCTGTCCATACAGAGAATTTTGACACATATTCCCGAGGTCAATGAAACAAAGTTATTTGCCACCCCCAAGATCAAGACCCTCTTTCAACCCGAGCGCTTGATGAAATCAAACGAAGACGAGTTTATCGCCCTCTGGAATAAAGGTTAAATTTCATCCTTGAGCTTTGAATACGTATCCCACCCGCCTTTGGACCATGTATTTATCGACAAGGGCGTTTCGGGTTCCCGGCTATGCCAGAATGTTGTCGAAAATCTCCGAAAGATTCCCATATATAAAAATACAAAGGTCGAGGTAATAGACGACTACCGGTCATGGCTTTCGTCTGTTCAACACGATATACACAAGCGGTTTGACAAAAAAACCCTGCTTCTGTACCCTGAAAAAGGACAATTTATGCACCATTGTCCCGGATCAGATTCCGTGGTTTGCTGCCGTTACTTTGTACTTGATTTTGGCATGAACTGCCCATACGATTGTCACTACTGCTACCTGCAGACCTATGCCAAGGTACCGGTTTTAACCGTGGCAGGTAACGTCGAAGAACTCCTGGCCGAGGTAAAACGCAAAACCGGGGAACTCGAAGGCATTCACTGGCGAATTGGCACGGGGGAATATACAGATTCGCTTTCCCTGGAAAATCTCACCGGCCTGGGTAAAATCCTTGTCGAATTTTTTTCGACGTTGCCTAACGCGACCCTGGAGTTAAAAACCAAGAGCGTCGAGATCGACTCGCTACTGGGGCTCAATCACAAGGGCAACACGGTCATCGCCTGGAGCTTGAATCCCGACTACATTGTAAACGAAGTCGAGTACCACTGCTCCAGTCTTGATCGGCGTTTTGAAGCCGCCCGAAAGGTTATTGAGGCGGGCTACCAGGTCGCTTTTCACTTTGACCCGGTTTTTTATTACGATACCTGGCAGGCTGACTACAAGGCCCTGGTAGAACGGCTTTTTGACGAAATACCTTCGAAGCATATCCGCTGGATATCTCTCGGGACCTTTCGCTACAGCCCCGGTCTGAAAGAAAAGCTGCGCCTGCGCCACCCCGAAGAGTTTATCACCAGGGCCGAAATGATACTGGCCCCCGACAACAAGTTTCGCTACATGGCTCCCCTTCGCGCAAAAATGTACAAATACCTTTCCGATGAAATCTTGAAACGCGACCCCGGTATGATGCTCTACCTTTGCATGGAAACCCGCGCCACCTGGAAACGCGTCTTTAACCAGAATTTAATCGGCCCCAGCTACCTGGACGACGCCTTTGAAAAACGTCGTCTATTGTTGAAATGACGTCCACTTAATTTGTACTTACATTTATGATCGGAAAGTTATTTTCCCCAAAGTAGGCAATGCATTTATAAATGGCCCCCGGTTTAATTTTCTCTTCTGAGGAAAGTTTCATCGCAATTACCCTTGAGTTATCCCCAAAAGTGGCAATAAAATAATCCTTTAACAACCTGGTTGCGGGGCCATTGTTTTTTATGGTAATAAAAGCGGCCCTCTGCGAAAATCCATTTGTCATGGAAAGAAAACTGATTACCTCGAAATTATTGGCAATGGTAAATGGTCCTGTACTGTAATCGCCTGAATTCACCGTAATGTTGCTTTGAATAGAATCGACATAATAAATGGATTTGGATTTATTGTTTTCTGAGTTTATTTTTTCCAGGGATATTTCCATTTTTTTAATTTTCTCATCCATTTTGTTTACAGTATCATGCAAAGTTGAAATTTCTTTGTCTTGATCTGAATATAATGGCATTGCCAGAATAATGAAAATTATTGCCGATATTGTAGTTTTCTTTTGCATAAATCCATTTTAAAGTTAAAAATATCCTGTAAATACTATTTAATATCCGTGGTGGATATTGTTTTTTTTAATTTTTTATTACTCAGAGCCTGTGCGGTGGGGCGCCGGCATAAAATACGATCAATTCCGGTGTCAACAAGCTGAAAAGTTGGCGCTCAGGCTTCGAATAAATTTATTCCCCGGGTTTGAATTGTACTTGACTACGGCTTTCGCAGTTTATTGGTGTATCAAACGCTCGGATGGCGGAATTGGTAGACGCGCTGGATTCAGGTTCCAGTGGGAGTTAATCCTGTGGGAGTTCAAATCTCCCTTCGAGCAAAGTTTTCAAGCAAAGTAAAATATGCCCATCCTGTTGATTACATCAAGCGTTCTGGTATTTGCCGTCTGGGGCTATTTTTTGCTCCAGGTATACCGCAAACAAAAAAGCGGCCAGGGCAAAATTCGCGGCATCATCAAGTTTTACAACCGCGGCGAACTGGGCGAGGACCTCAACAAAATCATTCAAAAATGGTTCTGGGCCTTTGGCGCCTTGTTTGTAATTATGCTGCTGTGGGTAATTTTTCTAACCTGGCAGACCGACTATAACTTTTTCATCGCCATCTACCCCTTTGCCTGGCACTACATGTTCTTTCGATACTTTTTATGGGAGAAAGAAGATCTGCTCGACCACCCTGCCCCCAAATAATTCCGGCCAAAACCCGGCCCCACCCGTGGAAAAGTCGTTTCCCTATGAATGCCTGGAGTCGGTAGATTCAACCAACACCTACCTTAAGGACCGCCCTGATTTGTGGTCACAAAATTTTTACACCGTAAGGGCCATCAGGCAAACTGCGGGCCGCGGGCGATATGGCCGAACCTGGCACAGCGCTTCGGGCAACCTGACCTTTTCGTTTGTCTACTGTAGAGACCTACCCCTTGAAATATCGCCGATCACCATCTATGCCGGGTTGGCCCTTCGAAAAGCCCTGGGCCGCATTACCGGCAAAACTATTCAACTGAAGTGGCCCAACGACGTGACCTTCAAAGGCAAAAAACTCGGCGGTATTCTTACCGAGATGGTAAAGAATGAAAATACCCCGGCGGTTATTTTTGGAATCGGGGTAAACCTCTACCCGGATCAACTGCCCGGCGAGCTGGCCGGTTCTGCCATTTCGTTAAAGGAAATCCTGGGTTCCTCAACCGTAAATGCCCTGAATCCGGATTTACACCCCGAGACGATTTTAAACGATATCATGGTGGACATGCAAGAATACCTGCAAAGCTATCAATCGCCCCTGCCACAGAATATTCTTTCAGAATTTGCCACATACAATGACCCCGGTTTTAACATGGTGTCGGTATTTGACGAGGACCAAAAGGTCATGGTAAAAAAACCATATCATATAACGGGTATCAACGAACGTGGTTTATTGAAGGTCGTTGACGAACATGGGCAGGTAGCCGTCATCAACGCCTGCGAGGTGCAACCCGGTTAAATACCCGTCGATACTCGGGTGATGACAAAAGTATTATGAAATTAAAAAGTATTGAGAATAAAAGAATGAAAGTAAGGGGAAACATATGAAAAAAACGCCATTGTATGACCAGCACATAGAGTTAAAGGCCCGGATCGTTGATTTTGCCGGTTTTGCCATGCCCGTTATGTATACCGGCATCAAGGACGAATACCTCGAAGTTCGAAACAACTGCGGCGTTTTTGACATCTCTCACATGGCGCCCTACCTGGTTACCGGCGACAATGCCGATGAGTTATTGGCCTTTTTAAACTACGTTACCTGCCGAAACGTTTCGGCGTTAAAAGAAGGCAAAATACAGTACAACGCCATCACCTCGCCGCAGGGCGGCCTGGTTGACGATATAACTATCTACAAAATTAACCCGAACACGTTTATCTTGCTGGTAAACGCCTCCAACAGCCAGGCGGTAAACCAACACCTGGAAAAAATTCGAAATGAAAAATACCCGTCCCTGAAAATCGGCGGATACCAGGACTATGTCTTGCTGGCCTTTCAGGGCAAAAATACTGAAGCGGTTTTAAAAACCATCGCGCCAAAAACAAACGCCCCCCTGGAGTCGTTGTACTTTTACGAATTCACCTTGTTTTCAGACTACCCGACGCCGCACTTTTTATCGCGCACGGGGTATACCGGCGAAGACGGTTTTGAAATTCTTCTGCCGGCAAAAGACGGCATCGAGGTCTGGAAAAAGCTGATCGCGGCGGGCGTCATGCCCTGCGGCCTGGGCGCCCGCGATATCTTGCGCATGGAGGTTTTCTACCCGCTTTACGGAAACGAACTGGCCATTGACCGGACGCCAATCGAAAGTTCCATCGACTGGATCGTCAGCAAGGAAAAAGACTACCTGGCCAAAGACCTGGTGTTTAAAAACCCGCCGAAGAAAAAAGTCGCGGGGTTCATCATGCAGGGTAAAGGCGGCCTGCCCCGGTCGCATTACAAGGTTCTCAACGCAACCGGGGACGTTATCGGCGAAGTCACCAGCGGGGCCTTCTCGTTTACCTGGGATCGCGGTTTTGGAATGGCCTTTATCGATGTCGATTCTTGTAAAGAAGGCCAGGCGATCTACATCGACATCCGGGGTACCTCAAACGAAGCGACCGTGCATTTAAAATCGCCCTACCAGGGCAGTATTAAACGGCGGCCCAAAAAAACGACGTAATCGGCAATACCCGAAACGTTAGCGGGAACCAGTACACAATACAGGTACAATATAAAGTTGTCTGTCAAAATTAATGGAAAGCGCCTCGGACATTATCAACGACCTCAACCGGAAATTCCAAATCTTTGCGGGAAAATTTTCGAAGCAGTTTCACCTGCAGATTCCGAAAAATACCCTCAACACGGTACAGTTTTACCGCGATACATATTTTCCTTATTTAAAAAATTCGGTGTATAAATCGAACATCTGCTACCTGATGCAGTTGATCGACTACCAGATATGGCTCTACAAGGTTTTTAAACCCGCCCTTTCGCTGGAAAACGCCCTCTTCTACCAGCTATTGATCACCATGGGCATTATTTCGGAGGCCCTGGGTACGGCCATCTTGCTAAACCCCCTGGTTGAAGAAAACACAAAGGACGTTTCTCTTGGCAAAGTTAACGAACGCTACCAGGCCCTGCACGACCGGGTTGTCAAAAACCAGTTTCAAAACAACATCAAGCTGATTGCAAAGTTCCAACTGCTCGAGCCCCCCCTGCTGGATACATTCACCCGGATTCGCGTCGACATTCGCAACATGATCCACATACAAAACTGGGAGGGAAGACTCTACCAGCAATTGTCCCTGGAAAAATTCTCGGCCCACCTGGAGGAGTTTCGCCTGTTTTTAGGCGATGTAAAAAGCGCCGTGGCGCTGCGGCATACCCCGGAAGATCTCGCCATGGAATTTTTCGAAATTCCCGACCCGGATTTTCAGAAAATATATCGCGGTACGATTGTTCAGTTTGACCCCGTCAAGGGCTTTGGTTTTATTAAGAGCGATGCCCTGCCCCGGTCGATTTACTTTCACCGTTCGAAAAGTCCGGCGGCCGAAAAGGACAACCTGCAAATTGGCAGGGAGTCGGCCTTTAAGCTCATCGAGGGGAAAAAAGGTATCGAGGCCGTCCTGGAGTAAGGCCGCTTTTTAGTATAGCAACAGATTACCAACATGATATATAACGATTTAAAAATGACCCGGGTCTTCGACGTACCACACGGAACATGGCATGTCGAGATCTGGGGCAAACCCGAAGACCCCTTGATATTGGCCCCGGTTGAAAAAAAAATTTCATCCGGAGATCAAATCGTACATCGCCAGTTTGAAGACTTACAGACCCATTACCGGCAACATCATGGTCTGGACCTTATGATCCTGAAGCAGGTTCACGGCAACGGGGTTGTTCATGTCGCATGCGGGGCCGGCTGCAACGATGAAGCCCCCGAGGCCGACGCCGTTGTGTCGAGCGATCCGGGCGTGGCCCTGGCCATCAAGACCGCCGACTGTATACCGGTTTTGTTTTTTCATACCCAAAGCGTTTTATTTGGCGCCATTCACGCCGGCTGGCGCGGCCTGGAGCTGGAGATTTTGCGGCAAACGTTGAACCGCCCGGAATTTCTTGGTGATAGAGCAAAGGAGCAAACAAAGGACAAAACAAAGGAGCAAACAAGCGACCAAACAAAGGACCAAACAAAGGACCAAACAAAAGAAAATTTACAGTTTGTCATCGGCCCCCATATCGGTTGCCAAAATTACGAAACGGGCGAAGACGTTTTTCAGAAATTTTCGATGGACTGTTCTACCGAAATTGCGGGCTCGCTGAAACGAAATCTCGACGTTGCCCGGATTTTACGGCATCAATTTACCGACCTGGGTATTTCAGAAACCCGGCAGACATGGCTCAACGAAAACACCTTTGGCTCGCCGGATTATTTCAGCCACCGCTCGGGCGAGCCGGGAAGAAATTTTAACGTGATTTTTTTTAAAGGCAAATAGCCATGTCGATTACCCCAGGGTCGCGCGATAACTGATCACGTCTTTTAGCAATAGAGAAATGGACGCCATTTCAAATTCAAAATTTTTATAATCGCCGGCCTTGGCCCTGGCGTTTAGCTCGGTAAATTTTTGACCCAGGGTGATCAGGCCCAGGCTCAGGGATGACCCCTTCACGGTATGAACGCCAAAAAGTACCTTTTCATAATCCTTGGCCGCAAGGGCGGCGTTGATTTGTTCGATAAAACCCTGCGTATTGACGATGTATTTATCCAGCAGGGTTTTGATGAGATCGTCCGAACCGTTGGAGAGCTCTCGCAGTTCGATTAATTTTTCTTTTTCTATGATTTCCATACCAATTCCCTTTACCAACATTCCTGACGAGGTTTCGTAGAAGGAGGTCAAGAACCAACCCCTTTGACCCCTCAAAACCACCCCAAAAGGATTTTTTTAAAGTCCCGTTTACCCGGAACTTTATCATTTTATTTAAACGTTGAAGGCTATCTATTTTTCGCCCAGTAAATTGTACAGTATTTTAGAGGTAAGCCGGATATTTCACGAAAGCGCTTAAGAGCTTAGGCCAGAACTCGCTTCGTTGGCAGAGGAAAAAAGTTCAATGCTTTACTCGAAAAGGAATCGTTGACGAGGTGTCTTAAAGACCCTTTCTGGATGCATGAGCCAGACCACCCCCAAAGTTCGAACCCGATTTGCGCCATCGCCGACAGGCTACCTTCATGTAGGCGGCGCCCGAACAGCGTTGTTTAATTATTTATATGCCCGCGCCAAAGGCGGTACGTTTATCGTTCGCATCGAAGATACCGACGTCGAAAGATCGACCGAAGAAAGCTACAACCAGATGCTCGAATCGTTAAACTGGCTGGGCCTGGAATGGGACGAAGGCCCCGGGGTTGGCGGCCCCCACGAAAGCTACCGCCAATCGGAGCGCATTGAAATCTACAAGGCCCATGCGGCAAAACTCGTCAGCGAAAAAAAAGCCTACTATTGCTTCTGCAGCGGCGAAGAACTGGATATCAAAAAGAAAAAACGCGAGGCCATGGGCCTGCCGCCCGTTTATGACGGAAAATGCCGGGGCCTTTCGGACGAAGAGGTGCGCCAAAAGCTCGACGCCAAAACGCCCCATACCCTGCGCTTTCGAACCCTCGACAAGGAAATCATCGTTAAAGACATCGTCCAGGGCGACGTCAAGTTTGACACGGCCCTGATTGGGGACTTTATTATTATAAAATCAAACGACTACCCGTCGTATAACTTTGCCGTCGTCGTCGACGACCACCTGATGGAAATCAACCATGTCATCCGCGGCGTCGGTCACCTTTCGAATACCCCCCGGCAGATTTTGCTCTACCACGCCTTTGGCTGGGACGAACCGGCCTGGGCCCACGTCAGCGAGATCGTCGGGTCAGACCACAAGAAACTTTCCAAGCGTCACGGGGCAACCGCCATCACGGCCTTTCGCGACATGGGCTACCCCCGGGAGGCCTTTAACAACTACATGTCCCTTCTGGGCTGGTCGCCGCCCGAAGGAAAAGAATTCATGAGCCAGGCCGATATCATCAGGCAATTCGACATTGCCCGCTGCAGCAAAAGCCCGGCCATGTTTGACGTCTTTGACTTATCCAAGGCAGGCGAAGTCGAATTGAACCTTCTTTCGGCGCGTGAACTGGAAAACTACCTCTTTGCCAAATCCAAACTCAACTGGCTGTCGAACCTTCACCTTCGCGGGCTTTCCGAAGAAGACTACCTGGAGAGGATTTTCCCGTTTGTAGGCGACTGCGAGTGTATACCAAAAGAAGAATTATCTTTACAAAATGAAAACCTTCGGAGCATTTTATTATCGCTGCGGGTTTACCTCGACCACCTTCAGCAGATTCGAAACTACATTTGCGACTTTTACGCCGACACCCAGCCGACAGAAGAAGCCCGCCAGTGGCTTGAAAAGGAAAATGCCGCCAAAATCGTAAAAAGCCTTTTTGAAAACATCAACGCCGTAACCGACTTTACGGCCGAGAACATTCAAAAGGCGGTTTCCGCCGTTGGCGGCGATACCGGCATCAAGGGTAAAGAGCTGTTCATGACAATTCGAAGCGCGGCCACGGGCAAGGTTCACGGGCTGGAACTGCCCGTCTATCTTTCGCTTCTGGGCAAGGACCGCGTGATTGGCCGACTGACACGTTTGCAAAAAACTTTTTCATAAACCAGGCACATAAACCAGACACATGAACCAGGCTATAGAAACCGCTCCCAGGGCTCCAGAATTTGATCTGCAGAAAAAACTGACGTATATCCTGGAGACAAAAAACAAGGGATTGATCGAAAAGTTCGAAGACTTTATCATCCCCTTTCAATCGGCAAAATTTCCGTATGACGTGCGAACCATGTTTGCGGGGTATTCGTCGTATTGCCTGGAGCTGGGTTGCGGCTGGGGCGAGTTTACCCTGGAATCTGCCCAGGCCGATAAAGATACGCTGCACATTGCCCTGGATAAAAAAAAATACCGGATTAAAAAGTCGGTAAAGGACCAGGTCCGCAGGAATTTACCGAACATCCGTTGGATGGTAGCCAACCTCGAGTGGGTATTTGCGGGTGTCTTTGAAAAGGAAAGTCTTGATAAAATCATTATCAATTTTCCCGACCCCTGGCCCAAGAGCAGGCATCAAAAGCATCGCTTCGTAGGTCCGGCCCTGATTGAGGAATTGTCAAAGATCACAAAGGCCGGCGGCCTGCTGGAATTTGCCACCGACAGCTGGTCGTACATGGAAGACGTTATCGGCCACTTTGAAGATTCCGGGATGTGGAAAAACCGAAACGGCAGCCGAATCATTTTACCGGGTAAATCGTCGCGGCCAACCAGTTTTTTTGAAAATTTAAAACGAAGCGAAAACGAAAATATCTACCTCATTGAACTGGAAAGACTTTCGTAACAATAAAATGTACCAGGTCGTCCGGTTGGCTTTTGGCGTCGAGAATAAATACCCCAAAAGGCAAAGCGCCTTTGGTAAATACGTAATCGTAGTTTCGTAGAATCTTTTCGAGTCTCGTTTTTTTCTCGAAAATTTCAAGGCTCCCCTTTCGCAGGGCAATGCGAGACAACGCCGTGTCGGCGTCGATTCTCAGGTAAAAAACCGCGTCGGGTTGCGGGCATTCTTCGTTTGAAAGATAGTCGTCGATAATACCGGAAACTTCTTCAAAATCTTTACCCTGGTAGGCCGCCGTAGAAAAATAATACCGGTCGAGAATGGTAAGTTTGTTTTTTGCCATCGAAGGCAGCAAGTTGTTTTGTATGTTCCACAGGCGGTCCTGTTTAAACAGCTCCAGCAGGTCGCCCTCGCCTTTTGTATTATCTTTGGTATCATCTTTGGCACCGCCCGGGTCGCCTTCGCCATTGTTGCGGCCTTTTCCCGATAAAATCGCCCGAATCGTTTCGGTATACGGACTGTTTGTCGTCGGCTCGACAAATACCGCACAACTGTCTTTAAAGTATTCCGACAGCTTGCGGGTAATCGTGCTTTTACCCGACCCGTCAATTCCTTCAATAACGATAAGTTTATGTTCCATAAGCGACCGCACGATCAAAAGTTTTCCGGTTTTAATCGGGTCAAGTGTTTAACATGAGAAAAATATTGCTTGATGGATGGTCTCGAAATTGATTATTAGAAAAACATAATATGCTAAAATGAGGATGCCATGGAATTTATAACAACTCTGAATCTTGACTGGATTTTTATAGCGAGTCAGCTTGTGACAGGCGCCGTTCTGGGTCTGCTCATCGGGATGACAGGTATCGGAGCAGGGGTTTTAATCATGCCTGCCCTCATGTTCATTTCCCATGTCGATCCGGCTGTGGCGGTCGGGACCAGTCTTTTGTTTTCTGTCTTGTCGAAAGGATACGGCGTTCTCGAACACTGGAAACTGGGCAGCATTGACAAAGAAACCAACTTTTCGTTGAGCGCCGGAGCCATTCCCATGGTTTTGATTGCCTCGCTTGGCGTGAACAAATTAAAGCAATTTCTACCTCCGGAGATATTTAATTTCTGGATGAAAATTGCCCTGGCGGCTATGGTGCTGGCCATCAGTATTTACCTTTTCTGGGATGGTTTCAAAAAGAACCAGGACAATAGCTATAAGTGCGGCGATCCCTTGACGAAGCCCCAGAAAATAAAGGGCGCTGCCTATGGCGGAGTTGTCGGGACGCTTGTGGGCGCTACCTCCATTGGCGGGGGGGTTTTCATCATTCCGATTCTGACCGGTGTTTTTAAGCTATCAGCCAAATGCGTTGTCGGTACCAGTATCCTGATATCGGTGGCCCTTACCCTGGTGGGATCAGGAATTTACCTGTACTATGGAAATGTGGATATCATGATTGCCCTGTTGCTGGTTGTGGGATCTCTGCTCGGGATCCGGGCGGGCGCCAAAGCGGCTCACTCCATGTCAAATCTAACCCTGAAACGACTGATGGCATCGCTGGCCTTTATCAGCTTTCTATCCATGGTTTTTGGAATCAATCACTGAGAATCGGATCATTAATGGGAAAATGAACCGTTAAAAATTATTTTAACATTTTTGAAAGTTTATCTCAATCGATACATTTTGGCCAAATATGGCCGAATAAATTAGTGTAAGTAATATTTTTAAATAATATTTTTATTTACTATTTATCTCTTCATAATAAAAAAATGTTAAACTATGAAAAATGAGAATATAGTCGCTGAAATAAAAAAGTTAACTTCCGGTTATAACACTTTTTTACTTGCCTCATACTTTAGTAGTTTAACTACATTTCCCGATTCCCATAGTAATTATTTTCGTATTGAAAGCTTAATAAATATTCTATTATCGATAAAATCAGGTACCAAAAAACCATCTGCTCAAATAATGAAAAAAATATTTGAAGTAGTTAATAATTCTTATTTGGCCTATTCTGAAGATCCAGCTGAGGATGTTTTTAGCACATTAGTTTACCATGCAAAATCTAATTATTTAATATTTGAAGGTTTATGGGAAGGTTCCACATTTTTTTTACAGCGATTTTTAAATATTTTAGATAAAATGCCTCGCGAAGGTGTTTTCTTAGATATAAATCAAAAGGTTAATGCCTTATTAACGGTTTCAAACTGTATAGCGAATAAATCCAAATTAGCAAAATATACCCTTGGGTCCCCAATACCTCATAAAACAATAACATTATCAATTACTGAAAAGGCAATCACTTGTGTCGATAGAATTCGTTTCTCAGAAAATGATTTAAAAGAATATGGATTATCAATAGAAAATTTAAAGCCATTTATTCTTGAGGCATCAGAAATCGAAAAACTTGCAAATTATAAACACGGGTTTACACCCTTAGAAAGATACCCAATAATAAAAAAAGGTACTATATATTATGTTATGCTACCGGCAGCTATTAGCGTTGCTATAAGACGTTTTATAATTGAAGAAATTGATTCCATTGGTATGTTAGAAAAGCTAGAAATCAACCTAGCCCTTGAATATGAAAACCATTTTAAAAACATTCAATTATTAGGATCATTAATAGGTGCGCCTCTCCATTTTCTGAAAGAGAAGAATAATTCTTTTTTTAAAGCAGAATTTTCTGCACAAATAGATGAAGGAAGGTATATTCATTTTTTAATGTTGTTAGATAACTTTGTTGATAATGAAAATGATTGGTTCATGGGCAGCAATTCCAATAAAAAAGAAATCGGTATAGCAATCAATAAAAGTATTTCCGAAACTAACACTTTTATTTCTAAAGAAGAAAACTTTAAAGATCTAATCACCATAATAATTAGCTGTGGCTGGGGGCGTAGCCTTAGTTTCGACCTTGATATTCAAGAAAAAAGTAATTGGTCAATTGAGATGTTTGGCGCACATGACTTTACAGTAATCGCTCAAACAGATAATTTTACCCCATTAACTTTGTGGCGATTAAAATACGCAGAAAACAAATTAAGTGAGACAGGTACTCAACTTATAAACTATAATGGTTTTTTAAATTTATACGCTTGGTCATTGGAATTGGATGGCCATTTAGTGCCACATGAACAATTATCTGATAAGGCGCCCAATGTGATTATCATAGACCCAACAAGTTTAATAGATTTAAGATATAAGTCATATATATCCGTGGATGAACATATAGAGTTGAATCCTTGGCAGAGTCCAGTTTTGATTAGAAAAAAATTTGCAAAAGCATATTTCCCAGAAGATAAAAAAATACCTCTATACATAAGCATTAATGATGCCATGAACAAAAAATTATGTGCTTTCTATAAAGGTGCATTCCTTGAACTCTGGTGTATTTTATTATTAGATGCAAATTCTGATAGGGATTTACAATATAGGTTATGGGATAGTGCGATACTGTGGCTACATAAAATAGTACCAACCGTAGAGCATTTTCTTAAAACACTTTCAGGCAAAAGAGTCGTATGGTCACTTGATTTCAGTTCGCTCAAAGTACCAGAATTAAATGATAAAATAATTGATCTTAACCTTGCTGAACCTGATGAAATTTACAAATATTTTGAAATCATCTGCCAAAATAATAACCTGATTCTTGTAAAATTTTTTGAAAATTTTATACACGTGTTTAGAGGTGTGGATAATAGTGGTGAGAAATCGATTATATTTTCGCTTTTATCAGGCTTGAATAGTTTGTATAAACTTCAATTAAGTGATCAAGAACTTCATAGCATTTTAAACATAATTGTTGATAGTAGTTATGCAAAGAATTTTCATCTTTTTACTGCAAATACTTTTTTGGATATTATAACCGATCAAATCCCAGACCCTATTGTCATTGACCAGCTTGATGATTCCACTTTACGAATAGGTCTTGGTTGGTTAGCTAGAGATAAAAATCTTGATCCAAATATTATTGGTATAGAACATTGTACAATATTTTTATCACAACTCGTCGAAAGTATTTCAAGAGAAATGGTAAGTTTATTAAAATCATTAAATAGAGTTGAGTTAATAAGTTCTCTTTTATTAAATCTTCAAGCTATTAATAAAGACCAAAATTGGTGGAGTATTACGTTAAAAGCTGTATTCTCCCAACATTTTAATAAGGAGGAAGTGGCAACCATTATTAATACGAAATTTGGCAAATTCAATGCAGCTAGTCTCGGTTCAAGAATTGCAATAGAGATGGCAATCTGTGAATGTCCTCTTGAGGGCGGAGTTAAACCAGGTGAAATCGAAATTTCTAGACTTTTGGCATTTTCTTCTCTCATGTACCATCTTGGCGGTTGGTCTGATGCAATTTATTATCAAGTAATGAAACCTCATGTCAAACTATCATCTCTAGGCCAAATTATGGCAGACCAAACTTTTGAAGATGAAATTGTATCAAAATACGGTGCAACAATTCAAGATAAAATACTAAATTACAAAATGGATATGTATGATCGATTATTTGAATCGAATGAACCTATCAAAAGTGTGGAAACAAAGTTAGATTCAAGTTTTTTGAAAGCATGGCAATCTGAATACGGAGTAACTGTGGATCAATGTCGCGTATTGATGGAATTTTTTGAATATTTGGCAATTGAAGCCAATGTTCCAGTGCTTATTGTACCCAAAAGTAAAATACTTAAACCATACGACAATAATATTGAATTTTCCAAAATTAATATTGAATCTTTTATTAAATCTTTTGAACTATGGCCTCGTGAGAATTGGAATTCCACTCCTGATAATTTCTCAAAACAAGATTGGTATCCATGGTTATTTCGACGCAAATTATCTGTCGTCACTAGACCTTTAATAAGACTAAACAACGGACCTGACCCACTATATGCGATAGCCCCTCATGTTGTTCGAGAAGGTATATTATATGTTTTACATAACTCTTATGATGCCATTTTTGATGACAAACATTTTAATTCTCCTGAAATGAAAAAATGGATAGGCGCTAAACGTAATAAAGAGGGGCACCATTTTAATAAGGTTATTTCTGAGAAATTAAATAGTTATGGTTGGTTAACACAAAAAGAGCTTAAATTGACACAGATATTAAATAAAAAACTCGATAAAGATTATGGTGATATTGATGTTCTTGCCTATGATCTACAAACTAAAAGGGTATTAGCAATCGAATGTAAAGATTTGCAATTTGCTAAGACCCATGGTGAAATTGCTAAACAATTATACGAATTTAGAGGTTCTATAAATAACAAAGGTGGGCCTGATCGATTAAAGAGGCATCTGGATAGGATAAAAGTTTTGGAAGAGAATATTGCAATTGTAGGCAAATTTTTAAAAATAGATAAGATTCAATCAATAGAATGTCATTTAATATTTAGTCAAGTTGTCCCAAGTGTCTTTAGCGAATACAGTTTAGACAAATCAATACTTATTAGTGATGTAAATTCTCTAGATAATATTTAGTAGCCGAATTTCATCACAACTTCCATGTTATGATGACCTAAATTTTCCTAACTGCATCTAACGAGCCTGTAACCTTGCCTGCGCTCACCTTCGTCATACCGTGGCCCCATAATTCGATTTTTTTGAAATATAGATTTATGGCTATGGGGAGCATTTCATAAAAACGCGAAGCCAGTTATTTAAAGTTCCAGAAAAATACCAGGATGCCCTGAAAATCCGCTTTCCCGCACCCCGCGGTCGGGTACGGCCGCCGGGCGCCCGGAAAGCGGCAATCTTTTGGCAATTGCCGTGCCGAAGGCAGGGCGCCACCTTTTGAAACGCAGGAAGCGTGAACACCGGCTGTACACGATGTACATAAAGCCGGTGTGTTGCCAGAAAAGGCAATTGCCGAAGGGTGGCATTTATGAATTGATAAAAACCTGATGTCCGAACTTTAGTCGGAATATCAGAAAAACATGATTGACATTTTATAAGATAAATTTTAGCTAGTTGACAAGTGGAAAAAAGAAAACGAAAGATTTTTATCTGGTTTAGCGTTTTTACAATCCTGCTTCATATAACTTCAACCATTGTTGCCAACAAACATTTTCATAAAAGTTATGAGAAACATCATGACTGTCAAATATGTCTATTTTCTTCCGCAAACCACGCAAATGAAGCAACCACTGTATTATTACCCCATGCAGAACTAAACTTTACTTATTGCCTTTCGGACAATGCTTTAAACCCATTCCTATCCGGAATATTTTTTGGTAACCACCCGCCTAACGGCCCACCTTTAACCGCATAATTGCGAAAATTTGCAACACTACGACCTGTTATGATTTTAGAGTTCCGGCTCTTTTAATGAGTAATACAGGTAATCGTATGTAATATTCTTGTTAAGCAAAAATTTCGTAATTAAAACCAGGCAAATTGAAAACAATGAAATCATAAAAGGAATGTATAAATGAAAATTATAAAATTATTATTAGTAATATCTTCAGTCGTAATTTCTATGGCGCCCCTGCGAGCAACAGAACTAAATAAAGAAAAAACACCAGAGCGATGTGACAGGCAAAAATGGAGACATGCCCGGCATTGGCGATGTCCTGATTTGCAAAAATCTATGAAGACTACCGAAACAGATGATACAAAAAAGAAAAGAAACGCAAAAAGCGATGGCGAAAGTCTTCTTTTAATTACCGAAGGAGACAGGTAATTATGAAAAAAAATATATCTTCTTTTTTAATTTTAATGGTAATTTTAATGGTTCTGTTTCATTCATTGCCTGTTTTTGCCCAGGATGATAAATCTGAAACAAGGCAGAATCAGGGTGCGCCTGCGAAATTTCTTCCGGATATCTCTCTAAATGTGGATTTTTCAGGCGTTTACCGAAACCTTGACCAGAATGCCTTCGGTAGCCTTTATTACCCTGGATACGCCGAGACTGAATATGGAGATACCATTAATCCTTTAAATGGTTTTAATTTTAATTATGCGGAATTTGGCATGTATTCAGCTGTAGATCCTTTCTTTGATCTATCGGTGACATTTCATTTAACAGTTGATACTTTTGAAATTGAGGAGGCATATGCAAGAACACTCTCTTTGCCGGCAAACCTGCAGTTGAAACTCGGAAAATTTCTAAGCAGTTTTGGCAGATTAAATGAAGTCCATGCACATGCCTGGGATTTCTCGGATCAGCCTCTTGTTTATCATGTTTTTTTCGGGATGGAAGATTTAAATGAAATAGGGCTTCGATTGACATGGCTTATACCGGCGCCATTTTACCTTCTTGCGGGCGCCGAGGCTTTAACAGGCCGTAATCCTGTAAGTTTCGGGTCGACCGGTTTCAGTAACCCGGGAGGAACAATGAAAGTTGATAATGGATCGTCCCCGGAAATTTATCTAGGCTATCTAAAAACGTCGTTTGATTTAAATGACCTTGTAATTCTAGCGGGAGTTTCAGCTGCCAATGGAACAAAGAGGTTTGATAACGGAATCTTGTCTACAGACGGTTATGGTGTTTCAGGGAATTCTACAATTTTGGGAACCGATTTGACCTTAAAGTGGATTGTTGATGCATCACGGTTTCTGGCATGGCAAACAGAATATCTTTATCGCATTGTAGATGGTAATATGTACTACAATAGTGGAACAAATGACTCCTATACCGCAAAGCAATCAGGATTGTACTCTCAAATTATTTTTCAATTTACGAAAGGGTTACGGACTGGGTTTCGTTTTGACTTGCTTCAGAAAAATGAGGTTCTCATTGGAGGAGCAAGTCAGAATTACGTTGAAAATTCGACAAGATATTCCCTGATGCTGGAATATGCGCCGTCAGAATTTTCAAGGTTCAGGCTTCAGTACAATTATGATCCAAGCGGTTATAATGGTTCAAGCGCAACAGATAACCATCAGATCGCCATCAATGCCAATTTCCATATCGGGTCACATGGGTCGCATTCATTTTAATTTAAAAAGGAGAACAACTATGAAACGAATTTTATTGATATTATTTCTCGCCGGCTTTTCTGTTTCTTCCCTTCAGCCGGAACCTGCAAAATTAAAGGTAGTGACCAGCTATTCTTATATTGCCTCAATTACGAAGGAGATCGCGGGAATTTACGCACATGTGGAACCTCTTGCCAAAGGAACATGGGATCCGCATTTTGTGGTTCCCCGCCCATCATACATTGCAAAACTTCGCGACGCTGATCTTTTTATTAACAACGGGGCAGAACTTGAAACAGGCTGGGTTCCGCCATTAATCAAACAGGCAAATAATGACAAATTAAACGGCAATGGTATCCTGGAGTTAGCCATGTATATAAAGCTTCAAGGAATCCCCAAAAAGCTTAGCCGGGCGCAAGGAGATGTTCATCCGGAAGGAAATCCTCATTTCATTCTAGATCCGAATAATGTTCTTTTGGCCGCACAGGCGATCCAGAAGCGATTAAGTGAAATTGATCCTTCTCATGACCAAGATTATAAAAAAAACCTGGAAAATTTTTCAAAACGATGGCGGGATAAACTGGTTGCATGGTCACAGGCGATGGCGAAATTGAAGGGCCAACCAGTTGTTCAATATCACGGACTGTTTAACTACCTGCTGAATAGCTATGGAATCAAGCTTGAAGGGACCGTCGAGAGGCTGCCCGGAATTCCACCGACGGCAAAACATCTTGAATATCTGGAAAAATTAATTGCTGAAAAAGGTATTACCATAATCATTCAGGATGTCTATAATCCGGAAGATGCCACCAGGGCTTTGGTAAAAAAATTACATATAAAGATGATTGTTCTGCCTCACGATGTGGGCGCCGTGGATGGAGCAAGCGATATCTTTTCTCTTTTTGATGAAATAGTAAGGCGTTTGACTCATGATTGATATTTTGTTTTATGCATTCTTGCTGTCCGTGGTATTGCTGGGAATACACTCCTGGTATGGCATTGAAATTATACGAAGGGGAATTATCTTCACTGACCTGGCTATTGGCCAGATGGCTGCTCTGGGGGCGGCCATCTCGCTGAGATTTTTTGAAGGAGAGTATGAATACGCGATGTCGCTTGGGTGCGCTCTATTGGCAGGACTTGCTATCGCAATGGTTTCGCGCCGCGGCAGGAATCACGAAGCTTTTATTGGCCTCATGTACGCTTTTGGTATATCGGCCATATTTATACTTTTTTCCGGATCGCCTCACGGAATGGAAGAAATTGACAAGCTTCTTGCAGCGGATATATTATTTACCCCCAAAAGTGAAATTTTAAAAACGGCTCTTATTTATTCAGCCCTGGGAATTTCTATTTTCATTGCCAACAAAAAATTGACCGGTAATCTCCGTGAAATATTTTTCTTTTTAAGTTTTGCGCTTACGGTCACCAGCTCGGTAAAACTTGCCGGTGTTCTGGTTGTCTTTTCATTGCTGGTCGGACCGGCCCTGATTGCATCGCATACATTTTTTGGAAACAAGTTAGCCGTCGCATGGGTGATCGGTACTTTGATAAACTTAGCATCAATATTTATTTCATACAAACTTGATTTGCCTACAGGATACACAATTGTTTTTTGCCATGCAATTTCAGCTATCTTATCTTATTTTATTTTCATAAAAAAAGATGATTCCATCGAACATAAGAAAATATGAAATTTATATGATAATTCATGGTAGCGTACATTTTTGCAAACTGCAAAGAAATGCTTAACCAAACTTTTAAAATCCTGTGCTTACCTTCGTCATAACGGGGCCCTAAAATTTGAATTTCTGAAATATAGATTTAAATAACGTGATTTTCCCCACCCCCTTCCCCGGCCCAATAAAAAACTTTACTACCTGTGAATAAAGAAAGATTACGATGTCATGAAAAGTTTATGGAACGATACCGAAGCCTCACAATTTAAGAGCGACCTGGCGTTGCGCGTTTATACTTCGCGGTTGCTGGGCAAAGACAAATCCCTGGTTTTACATGGAGGCGGCAATACCTCGGTCAAGGTCAAGGTAAAAAACATTCTTGGTAAAGACGAAGAGATTTTATACGTTAAAGGCAGCGGTTGGGATCTCGAAACCATCGAAGAGGCGGGTTTTAGCCCGGTTCGCCTGGACAAGGCTTTTGAATTGTCAAACCTGGAAAAACTTTCGGACCCGGAAATGGTCAACGAATTGAAAACGGCCATGACCAACTATGGCTCGCCGGCGCCTTCGGTTGAAACCATCTTGCACGCGATTATTCCTTTTAAATACGTCGATCATTCCCATGCCGACGCCCTGGTCTCGGTCACCAATACGGCTGATGGAGAAAAATATATTCGCGAAATTTATGGCGACAAGGTCATCGTCATACCCTACCTGATGCCCGGTTTTGACCTGGCCCGCTACTGCGCCCTGGAGTTTAAAAAGCCCCTGGGTAAAAATCTCATCGGCATGGCTCTTTTAAAACACGGCATGTTCTCGTTTGGCGACAGCGCCAAAGAGTCTTACGAGCGACACATTGAACTGATCGACATGGCCGAAAAGTTCCTCGAAAGTAAAAAGGCCCTGAATATCAATTACAAAGAAACAAAAGTCGCGGCGGATTTTAACCGCGAAGAAATGGCCGTTCTACGAAAACAAATCTCCAAAGCTGCTGGATCGCCGTTTATATTGCGCGCCGACACAAATGCCAAATCGCTTCATTTTGCAAATGATGCAAATGTGCAGACGATCTCTCAGCAGGGGCCGGCGACACCCGATCATATCATACGAACCAAGCGCCTGCCGATGGTCGGTCACGACGTCGATGCCTATGTCGAAAGCTACAAGGCCTACTTTGATCGAAACGCGCCAAAAGCCCGCGATAAAAAGACCATGCTTGACGGCGCCCCCCGGCTGGTCGTTGACCCAAAACTGGGCATCATTGGCGCGGGCAAAACCGTCAAAGACGCCTCGATTGTGGCAGAAATCTACGACCACACCATCGACATCATCTACAGAGCCGAAATTCTCGGCGGTTACAAGGCCCTTGACGAATTTGATTTATTTGAAATGGAATACTGGGATCTCGAACAGGCAAAGCTTAAAAAATCTGGTTCGGCGCCCACGCTGCAAGGCGAGATCGTGATGGTTACCGGAGCCGCCTCGGGAATTGGAAAATCCTGCGTTGAGGCCTTCTTGAAAAATGGCGCCTGCGTTGTGGGTATCGATATCAACACCGATATTCTTTCGGTTTCGAAAAAAGACGAATACCTGGGTATGGTTTGCGACATCACCGACGAAAAGAGCATTGAAAACGTTTTAAACCAGGCCGTTTTAAAGTTTGGCGGTCTCGATGCGGTCGTCTTAAACGCGGGCATTTTCCCCAAGTCGATGCCGATAGCGAACATGGACATTTCTACCTGGAACAAAGTCATGCAGATCAACCTGACGGCCAACGTTGAACTTTTAAAGCTTGCCCACCCGCTTTTGAAAAATTCCCCGAAATATGGCCGGGTTGTCATCATCGGGTCAAAAAACGTCGCCGCGCCGGGGCCTGGCGCTTCTGCCTACAGCGCCTCAAAGGCCGCCCTTAACCAGCTGGCCCGTGTCGCGGCCCTGGAATGGGGCAAAGACGGTATTCGCATCAACAGCATACACCCCAATGCCGTTTTTGACACCGGCATCTGGACCGAAGAGGTCCTGCAATCGCGCGCCAAAAGTTACGGCCTGACCGTCGAAGAATATAAAAAGAACAACGTTCTTTCCACCGAAGTCACCAGCCACGACGTCGCCCGGCTTGCGGTAGAAATGTGCGGCCCCGCCTTTGCCAAAACCACCGGGTCCAATGTTCCGGTCGACGGCGGCAACGAACGTGTGATTTGATTTAGAGTTGAGTTTGCCAAACGGCAAACTCAACTTTTACACCCTGGCTCGTTTTGCCGGTTGATTCAGGATTTTTTTGGTTTTTCCCCTTGACAAGCCAATCTTGCGGCAAACAGAGGTGTACCGTATGATTCAGGTTGAAAATCTTTCGAAATCATTTCAAAACGTAACCGCAGTTAAAAATATTAACTTTCATATACAAAAGGGCGAAATTGTCGGCCTGCTTGGCCCAAACGGCGCCGGCAAAACCACCACCATGAGGATGCTCACCGGGTTTTACAAACCGACGAGCGGTAAAATTACCATCGGGGGTTATTCTGTCGAAACCGACCGGCTTGAGGTTCAAAAGAAAATCGGCTACCTGCCCGAAAATTCGGCCCTGTATACCGACATGCTGGTTTGCGACTACCTTCTTTTCATTGCCTCAGCCTTTAAACTAACCGGCGATGTTTTTCAGAAAAACCTCGACTATGCCGTATCCGCCACAGGCATCGAGAAATACTTTTATCGGCCCATCTCGCAGCTTTCAAAGGGGTATAAGCAACGAGTCGGCATCGCGGCCACGTTGATTCACGACCCCTCGCTGTTGATCTTGGACGAACCCACCTCGGGGCTTGATCCCAACCAGATTATCGAGATTCAAAAATTGATCATGAGCCTGGCAAAAGACAAGACCATCATATTGAGCACCCATATTTTAAACGAGATTGAAAATACCTGCCAGAGGGCCATCATCATTTCCGAGGGGCAGATTGTTCTTGACGAACCCTTGAAGAATATCAATGCCTTGAAAAAGGGCGGTTTTAAGTTTCACATTCTTCTTGCTGGCAGAATTACCGACGCCGTGGAGGTCTTGAAAAAGGAGCTTGGTATGGAAGACATCCAGCTTGTGTCTCTCGATGACGGCGATACAAAACTGCAACTGACCGCGGCAAATCATATCGGCGAACAAATTTACCAGTGCGCCGCGCGACATGGATGGCCCCTTAAGGAACTTTTTGCCGAAAAGGAATCCCTCGAGAGTATTTTCCAGAGTCTCACAAGCGCGGGAGGCGGCAAATGAACCTTTCCTGGCAAAATATCCGGGCAGTGTATACCCGGGAAATCAACAACTACTTTAATACGCCCATTGGTTATGTCTTTTTGTTGATTTTCAGCCTGTTTATCAACTTCCTGTTTTTATACCTGCCCAATTTCTGGGATGTCAACAGCGCCTCGATGGAAAACTTTTTTTCCTGGATGAGGATCGTATACCTGTTCTTGATTCCGGCCATCACCATGCGGCTTTGGTCGGAGGAAAAAAAATCGGGCACCCTCGAGGTTTTGTTCACGCTGCCCCTGCAGACTGCCGAGACGATTCTGGCAAAATACCTGTCGGCCCTGTCGTTTCTGGGGTTTGCCCTTTCCAGCACCATTTTTATTCCGATATCCCTTGGTACGATCAGCTCCCCCGACTGGATGTTGATTTTCGGGGGTTACCTGGGGTTGATCCTCCTGGGGGCGGCCTATATCGCCCTGGGGTTGTTTATTTCGTGGCTGACCCAGGATCAAATCATCGCCTTTTTGGTGTCCCTGGCCGCCTTCTTTGTGTTTTTCATCATGGGCTACCCGCCGTTTTTACAGTTCATGGGTTTTTTAAGTCCCCTGGCCGCCTTTGCCTCGGCAAGCTGGCACTTTGATTCGCTGGCCAGGGGCATGCTCGATACGAGAGATATCATGTACTTTATCTCGTTTACCGGTTTATTTCTGTACCTGAACTATTACAGTATTGAAAACAAGAAATGATGCGGTGTTTTTACAGTCATTTTTCTTTTAACGTAGGTTGTTTAACGAAGGTTTTTTGAGGCAATATGCACGAACTGATCTATAAATTCAAACATTCCAAAAAGGTCACCCTGGGGCTTGTGCTGGTTTTGTTTTGCACGGTCAACTGGGTAAGTTATTCTCTGTACCTGCGAGCCGATCTTTCGGGAACGGGACGTTATAAACTCACCTCGGCCAGTAAAAACATCCTGCGGAATTTGCCCGAAAAGGCCACCATTGAGGCGTATTTTTCAAACGACATATCCGAAGCCTACCTGCAACCGGTAAAACAATTGCGCGACTTTCTCGAAGAGTATGCGGCCTCTTCAAGGGGGCGTATCAAGCTGGTGTACCTCAACCCTGACGAAGACGAAAAACTCCAGCAAAAGGCCCGGTCGCTGGGTATTCAGCCGATGCCGCTGGGTTCGGTTGATCGCAATAAACGCGAGGTCTCGAAGGTATATCTTTCGCTGGTAATTTATTACGAGAACCAGACCCAGGTCATTCCCGACATCCTGCGCCAGAGCCAGGCCCTGGAATACTTTCTCACGGCCAACATCTACAAGATGGCGCACCCGGAGCAGCGCACCGTCGGCATTTTACAGACCGATTCTGAGTTTTCAACCGCCGCCGGGGACAACCCTTTTTACTCTCTTGAAATTCTCGAAAAAAGCCTTTCGTCTTTTTACGGAAACATGCACCCCGTAAAGGCCGATGTGGACGAAATTCCCGGAAGTATATCGACACTGTTTATTGTATCGCCCCGGAAATTAACCCTGATGGAGAAATTTCACATCGACCAGTACATTATGCGCGGGGGCAAGGTTATCCTGGCAACCAACGGCTTTGATATCAATTTTCGCGGCCTTTCGGCTACGCCCAAAGATCCCGACACCCTTGCCTTCTTTCAAAACTATGGAGTCGACATTCAACCCGACATGGTCTACGACGCGAAAAACTACATTCCGTTTCGACAACCCGTAAATGTGATCCAGATGATCGAGCTGCCCTACCCGGTCTGGCTTGCCGCCTCGCATGATTATCTTTCGCAGGAAAGCCTGATGACGCAAAATTTCCAGTTTATCGTTTTCCCCTGGGCAAGTTCTGTCAGCATTGACAATACCAGAATCAGGGAAGCGCAGGTCGTTCAACTGGCCGCAAGCAGCGAAAAGTCCTGGTTAAAATCAGACTCCCTGAACATCAGCCCCGACCTGCTGAAAAACGCACTCGACAATGTCCCCAATGCGTCCATGATGAAAAGCCGGCCGCTGGCCTATCATGTGAAGGGAAAATTTCAAAGTTATTTCAACGGCAAGCCGTTACCTGCCAATGTCAAGGACCTTCTGCTAGAAAATACGACCCCGGCTCAAATCGTTGTCGTATCGACCCCCTTTGCCTTCACCAATAACATACAACCCATCCACATTGGGCAAAATATGAATATTAATTTTTTCCTGTCCATTCTGGACGTGCAAAACGGACTCGACGAACTTGTAAAATCCCGCAATCGAAGCCAGGTGGTCAGCCCCGTTATCGGGCCGATAGACGCCTGGATGAAAAGCATGATCGTGATCTTTAACATTGTATTACCGTTGATTTTTATTTCCGGCTATGGTTTTCTGCGCTTTTATACGCGAAAAAAAATTGGCCGTATGACATACCGTGCCCCGGGCAGGGAATCGGACGCGGTCGTGCAAACAAATGAATAATAAGTAAATAAATTACAAATGAATAACGTAGCAACCGATATGAAAAAATTTGATTTTAAAAATACCAACACCCGGTTATTGCTGGTCAATGTCGTACTTATAATCGCGGGTCTGTTTCTTTCCGATCCCTTTGGACTTTTTGAATCTTCTTACGATCAGGCCCCCCGGATGTTTAAAAACGTCACGAAGTCCGATGTTGTCAGCGTCAAGATAGGTCAGGCCGGCGGCGCTACCCTGGAATTACAAAAATCCGATAGCGGCTGGACCGTAAAAAGCTCAGGTCGGCTAACGGATTATCCCGCCGAAGGATCTAAAATTGAGGCGGCGCTGGAGCAACTTACCGAACTGCGAAAATACTATGAAGTAACGAGCAATCCCGCGAAGTACGCCGAATACGAGGTTGACGAAAAGGGCCTGCTGGTGCAATTACGGGGGGCCAGGTCGGATTATTCGTTTTATATTGGAAAGCAGGGGTCATCGTACAACACAAGCCTGGTTCGCCTGAAAGACGACAAAACGGTTTATTCGGTACGGGGGAATTTAAGGGCCGCCTGGAGCCAGGACCCCGACTATTTTCGTGTCAGGCAACTTTTACATCTTTCGAAGGAAAATTTAAAAGAAGTACAAATCACCGGGGCGGCCCACCTGGAGTTGACGAATTCGGATAAAAACACCTGGCAACTGCGGCAGGGCCCAAACCTGGTAGAAACAAACCAGCCCCGGGTAAACCGGTTACTTGACGACATATCTCTTCTTGAAGGAACCGAGTTTTACCAGTTACCGGATATTGGCATTGCCTGGGGAAACGTCAAGGCCGTCTTGAAATCAAACACTTCGTTTAACCTAGAGGTTCGCAAGATCGGCCCAGACTATATCGCCCGAAGCGAACAAAACCCTTTCTGGCAAAAACTCCCCGAGTTTCGCGTAAAAAGCATTTTCCCGGACATAAACGAAATCAAAGCGAGCGCAAAAAGATGAGTAAACATACAACCTTTCAAATTCCCTTGTTTCCGAAATACGCGTTTGTTTTACTTGCGATCATCGCGCTGGCCGACTGCCACAATTCAAACTCCCTGGCGATACAGGGTTTAAAATTCCTGGACCAGGGTAAGAAAATTACCGCGTTGAAATATTTTGAAGAAGCCCTCGATGCGAATAAAAAAAATCCCCTGGCGCTGTACGGCAAGGGAAAGATCATGATTGAATCTTCGCTTACCATGAGCCTTGGCCAGAAGCTCATCGAAAGCTCCCTGCCAAAACTGGACAAGAAATATAAGACCGACGCGGTACTTTCGCTTGGCAAGTCATATGCCGCCACCAACCTCTACGGCAGGGCCATTAAAGTCCTTGAGGAGTCCCTTGCCGAAGGCAACCAGGATGTCGATTTATACCTGGATTTGTCGTTTTACCACCTGCAAAACCTCGAAAAAAATCCTGCCCGGAACATCCTGGTCAAAGGCCTGGCGGCTAACCCCAAATCGATGAGGCTATACCTGGCCCAGGCAAACCTGGACCAGAAATACTTTCATGATAACTATGGCGCCATACAGACTCTTGAAAAAGCCTTTCAAATGGACAAAACCAGCAAGGAGGCGGCAAAGAGCCTGGCCGTATTGTATTATAAGATCGGCAATCCCCCTAAGGCTGTCGACTATCTGAAAATTTTAAAGGACCTTCAAACCGACAACGCGGAAAAATTAAATACCGAAAAGTGGATCTTACAGGCGCAGTCCCGGCAATGGCAGATCAACCCCTGAAAAACAAACCCGGTGAAAATTCCGTTTCTACTGATGCTGCCGACCTGACCGTGCCCCGGGCTCCGCTGGTTGACCGCTCCGGGTTGCCAACAGAAACAGACCTGGAAGCGCAATCCTGGTTGATATTTTTTGCCCTCTCGTCGTGGCTTGCCGTAACGCTTGTTTTTATTACCGGAATATACAAGAACCTGTTAATTTCAGCAGATAAAAAGTACCCACAGGAAAAAAACGAAGGCGTTTTAAAAACGGTCATCGTCGATCAAAAAACCAGGCAGGAGCAGACGAATCCCGACAAGGAATATTTTATTTCCGACAAGGACAACATGGGCTCCGGGCAGATTACAGAGACCAAGGGTTTTGAGGCGCTGTCGCAGAGCCGGGAATTGCGGTTTGGCTCCCCCGGCGAAAATTCCAGCGAAGAAGAAAATACCACAGAAGAGCAAAAGGCCGCTCGTGTGCTGTCAAACCGCTTTATTTCAAAAATACTCGACAGTAAATTTGTCAAGCTGCCGGAAAACAAGCCTGCTGTCAAAAAGTTTTCCCGGTCGTCCCTGCCCGACAACTTCAATTTCAAAAAAGAATTTGCCTTCTCATGGGATCGAAACGGCCAACCGGTAATACCCACGATGTATTACAAGCATTTTGCTTATTTTAAATCCATGCTGGATAAAATTCAGTCCAACTGGGCGCCGCCCGGAGGCTCGCCCTACCCGATCTACAACGACAACATGTTCAGCACCCAGGGTTATGTACCGGGGAGAAGCACCTACCAGACCTTCCCGAACCAGGAGATTCTTATTGTGTTTACCCTGGATGAAATCGGCGACATAAATGAATTGAAACTCTATAAATCGATGGGATATGAATCCCTGGATCGTTCCTGCAGGGATGCCATATTGAGATCGGGCAATTTTGGCGCGCCGCCGCAGGACCTGATGGAAAACGGCGTCTTTATCATGCCCCTGACCTTTCGGATCATCGCCAGGGAATAAAAAAACCAGGCCAGGAAATTCGCATGTCACAACAACATCGAACTTTCTGGCCAGGCTCCTGTGACCGTAAATTACGGTTGCCCGGTTTTTAATCCAGTACGGCCCCGGTTGCGGCGTTAGATACCAGCCTCTGGTAGCGGGACAGGTAGCCGGATTTGATGGTGTTTTTCCGGTTGACCCAGGTTTGGCGCCGCTGGGCTAAAACCGCGTCGTCGACCTGGAGGTCGATTTTGTTTTCTTTAATGTTGATCCGAATTTTGTCTCCGTCAACCACCAGGGCGATCGGGCCGCCTTCGGCAGCCTCGGGCGAAATGTGACCGATACAGGCCCCGCGGGTTCCCCCGGAAAAACGGCCGTCGGTAATCAACGCGACCTTGTCGCCAAGCCCTTTACCCATAATATAGGATGTCGGCGCCAGCATCTCCTGCATGCCCGGCCCGCCCTTTGGTCCTTCATAACGAATCACCACCACATGACCGGCCTGAACCTTGCCGCCCAGAATACCGTCAAGCGCCTCCTGCTGCGAATTAAACACAATGGCCTCGCCCGTAAAGTCCAGCATGGATGCCACCACCCCGGCCGATTTCACGACGCAGCCCTCGGGGGCGATATTGCCGTAAAGAACGTTCAACCCGCCCGTTTTCGAGTAGGCGTTTTCCACCGTCCGGATACAATCCAGGGGTTCAAACCCCAGGTGTTCTACATCCCGCTGGTCGGGTTTGATCTGGCCCTCAAAGGACAAGCCCTGCTGGTTCAGCTTGTGGCTGGGTAATGCCAGCGTCATTTCCAGCGCCTCGGGAATTACCGTTTGAGATCTTATATCGTAGGATAGTATGTTTTCTTTGATGGTTTTACCGGTTATCGTAAGCGCGTCTTCGTGAAGCAGCCCCGGAACTCCCCGGAGAATTTCCCCGAGTATCGTGTGGATTCCCCCGGAAAGATGAACGTCTTCCATATGGTAGGCCGACGAAGGCGATACCTTGCAGATATTCGGCGTCTTGTGATTTAACTCGTTGATCAATTTCATGGTAAATTCGCCGGCCCCGGCTTCATGGGCAATGGCAAGCGTATGCAACAAGGTATTTGTAGAGCCGCCCATGGCCATATCCAGGATCATGGCATTTTCCAGGGCCTTTTCGGTTACGATCGACTTTGGCAACAGCGGGTAAGAATCGCCCTGGACCTCCCTTTCCATTACCATCTCGACGATTCGATGGGCCGCCTTTTCAAACAACCGCGCGCGCGACTTGCTTGTGGCAAGTAACGTTCCGTTTCCGGGAAACGCCAGGCCGATGGCTTCGTTTAAACAATTCATCGAATTTGCGGTGAACATGCCGCTGCAGCTTCCACAGGAGGGGCAGGCGTACTTTTCGCGGGTGCCCAGCTCCTCTTCGGTCATCTTCCCCTCGTTGACGGCCCCGACGCCCTCAAATACGCTGATGAGGTCCATGGTTTGACCGTCGGGGGTCTTGCCGGCCTCCATCGGGCCGCCCGAGACAAATATGGTCGGAATGTTGACGCGAACCGCCCCCATGAGCATGCCGGGTACGATCTTGTCGCAATTGGGGATGGCAATTAAACCGTCAAAACAATGTGCGTTTAAGACAATCTCCATCGAGTCGGCGATAACCTCGCGCGAAGCCAGGGAATACTTCATTCCCCCATGCCCCATGGCAATTCCGTCGTCGACCCCGATGACGTTAAATTCAAAGGGAACGCCGCCGGCATCGCGTACGTATTGTTTTACAAGCCGGCCGACCTCGTTTAAATGTACGTGTCCCGGTATAAAGTCCATATAACTGTTGGCTATGGCAATAAACGGTTTTGAAAAATCTTCGTCTTTTAAACCCGTTGCCCGTAACAAGGATCTGTGCGGCGCCCGCTCAAAACCTTTTTTAATTGTATCTGATCGCATACTTAAACGACCCGAATCCGGTTTATCCCGTCAACCAGAATATCGTTTGTACGGGTTTGATTCATGCGAGCAAATAATTCTGGATAATCTTTTCTAGACTTTGTATATTTCTAATAAGATTATCTTTTTATATTAAGTATACCATTGACTTTCCCATAATCTATCATAATCTATCAGTATGCATTGCCAGGGTTCCCACGAAAGGCATTGTCAAGGGGTACAAAGGAGAGTTCATGCATATTAAATGGAGACCCGATTATGAACTTGGAATCGCCAAAATTGACATTCAGCATATGCGGCTGGTGGGCTTTATCAATCGCATGGCCGACGTAAAAAATGAAAAAAAAGGCAGAGACACAATGGAGACCGTTTTTACGGGGCTTGTCGATTATTGCAATTATCATTTTACCATTGAGGAAGTTGCCATGAAAGCGCATGGTTTCCCGGGGTATGAAAATCACAAGGCCCAGCACAAACTGTTTACCCAGACGATTAAAAAATACAAAAAAGACTATTTAAGCGGCAACGACCAATTCCTGACCGAGACCATCGAATACCTTCATAATTGGCTCATAGAACATATTACCGTGGAAGATCGAAAATACGTCAGCATGCTGAAAACCAAATTAAGATAAATCTCGAGCCTGTGCGACAACTGTTTTCCGAAAACAACGTCAACCCCAAAGTTCAACGCTTTACTCGAAAAGCTTCGTTTTTCTTCGAAAAACTCCGTGAATGGCTAGCAGGGTCACCGTCAGTGACCCTTTTAGCCACTTTTCGATCGCATTGAACTTTCTCATCTTACTTAAGAAAGCAGGTTGGCGTACAGGCTCTCGAGCCTGTGCGCCGCACGGCCGGGTCGGCGTTTTTTACTTGTCAGCCCAAGAGAAAAAAAAGAATCTTCAAGCAGGTTAAACCCCATCATGAAAATATCAAACCCCGTACGAAACATTTTTTTCACAACGCTTATTCTTTTGGCTTTACCGGCCCGCTCAGGCCTCGTTGCCCAGGACAAGGTCAGGCAAGGCGAAGACAAAAAGGTATCCCGTTCGGGAACGGAAACCCCGGAATATGTCTTTAGCATGGGTATCTATTATTACAACGAGCTTGACTATGACAAGGCCATATCTTATTTTGAAAAATACATCGAAATGGTTGGCGACGAGGAAGTTTCGTTGTCGTATCTTGGCAAGATTTACCTGAACCTGAAGAACAAGGAAAAGGCCCTTACCAGTTTTCAACGCGCTTTGAAATTAAATCCGAAAAATATAGAGACCCTGTCCAATATCGCCGAAATCCATCTCAACAACCAGTCCCTTGACGAGGCAATTAAAATCCTGGATGCCATCGTCGAACTCGACCCGGTTAACGAACGCGCCCTTTTTACCCTTGCCGAGGTTTACCAGTCCAAAAAAGAAGCCCGCAAAACCATGGTTTATTACAAGAAACTGACCCTGGCTACGTTAAAAAACAGCGCCAACATCAGGCTTTTAAACAAATCCTATACAAATATTGCCCGTTATTATTACGATGTACAGGATTACGAAAAGGCCCTGGAGTATTACCAGAAAATTGTTGAAATTGTGCCGGAAGATTTTAATTCACAATATATCTATGGAGAGTTACTGAAGGTCAATGGAAAATTCCGTGAATCTGCCGATGTGATGAGCCAGTTGCTCAAAAAAGATTCCCTGAACCTGGAAGTTCTCGAATCGGTCATAGAATCGTTATTTATCCTGGGCGACTATCAAACGCGGGCCTACCTGAAAACCTACCTGGACAATATCCAGAATGCAAATTACCTTTACCAGGCCATGAACATGCTTTATACCAATCAGCCCCGGAAGGCTCACCAGTATTTTTCACGCGTTCTTGAAAAAAACCCCAACCGGATCAGCGCCCATATCGGCATTTTCAACAGCATTGCCCCGGATGATCTCGAAGAAATAAAAAAAGAAGCGTATACCATCGTGATTTTAGCCCAGAAGGTTCGGTCGTATAACCTTGCCGCTTTTTACATGAACCGCGTGTTTCAAATCCTGAATAAGGAAAACGAAACCCTGAAGATTCAAAACAAGCTTGATAATGCAAAGCACGATGTTCAACTGACGGCCGACGAGGAAAAACTGGCAAACGAGTTTATCGATACCTACTATACCCATGCCATTTCCCTGGAAAATCTCGAGCATTTGCAACAGGCTCATGCCTACTACTGGGAATCTCTTCGCCATATCAACAACCAGCTGGCGATTTTACAAAACCGCAACGAACCCCAGGTCTACCTGCATTCGGAAAAAAACCTGTTTGCGGGAGAGAAAATTCCGGGTAACGATGCGCTGGATGACGTCATGCAAAAAATCAAGTCGCTGCGGGAAAAAAAATACGAGGCGATGTTAAACTTCAACTGGTTGCTGACCAAAACCAAAAACGGATCTGCCAGGAATCTTCGCGAAAACATCGAAACTTCGGACCAGGACCCCCGGGCGTATTTCATGAACGGCCTTGTGGTTTTTGACGAAGCAAAAGAAGATAAAGAAAACCGCCAGAAATATGCCGACTCAAAGGAATATTTTCAGCGCGCCATCTCGCTGTACGAAAAAAATTCCGATAAAAAAACCGCCCCGGCTAACTACTATTTTTACCTGGCCATGACCTATGACAAACTTGGTAATTTTGACGAAATGGAAAGTCTTCTCAAGAAGTCGGTTGAAATGGAGCCCTACAATTCGATTTTCCTCAACTACCTTGGCTACATGTATTCGGTAAACGATAAAAACCTGGATAGCGCCCTTGGTTATATAAAAAGAGGACTTGAGGAAGAACCCGAAAACGACGCCTACCTCGACACCCTGGGCTGGATATACTTCAAGATGAACCGCCTGGACGAGGCCCTTGGCCAGCTCCTGGTCGCCAGAACCCTGTCGGATAAAAAAGGCAGAAAAGATCCGGTGATCGACTTTCACATTGCCGAAACATATAAAAAACTGGATAATAAAAACCAGGCGATTCGATTTTACAAATCAGCGCTGGAAAATATCAAACATGCTTCGGAACCGATGGATGAAAACCTGATCAGGACAGAGATACAAAATCTCTCCACCGGGACAAAATGATCCCGGGCGGACCGTTACCTGAATCGACCTGCATCATGACCTGCTTACAAAGAACATTGAAAAAAAAACCCGCTTATAAAAATATATTTTCTATCGCTTCGATCATTTTTGCGGCGGCAGTTTTACCGCATTGCAGGTCCGGAGAGATAAAGAAGGACGCTCGCAAAAACGTAGATGACAAAACCGTTATTACTTCGCAAAACCTGCAACAAACCTACGCGGCCTACGAAAGCTTAAAGGGAGATTTTACCGTACAGGGGAATATTTCGGGCAAGGCATTTACGTATAACGGCATCATTTCGCTGGTGAACAAAGCCGGCAAGGATTTTACCTTGTCGATGGTGATTCGCGATATGATTTTCTTCTCTCCTCTTATTACCATCGAAATCCGCGGGGAAAAGCTCAACTGGAAGGATCACCTGAACAACCGGGAAAAAACCTACGAGTATTCCCAATCCAGTATTTTGTTTTTTTCAAACCAGAATCTGCCGGCACAGCTTCTCATTCCCCTTGTCACGGGAAATCTTCCCGAAGGAATGCTGGAACGCCTGAAAACTGCCCAGGGGAAAAAAACTCTCCAGTATTCTCTGCCACAGTGCCAGGTTGTCGGTTTTTTCGAAGACTCCAAACTGCATACCCTGGTTTGCAACCCTGAAGATACCTACCAAAGCATTTATAAACTTTCCGGGTCTGTCGAAAATTCCATGGCAAGACATTTCCCCCGGAACATTAAAATCATCTTTGCCGATAACGAGTACGTGGAAATCATTTATAACAAAATCCAGATTTCTCCCCCCTTGCCTGCCAGGTAAACCCATGGAAGTCAAACCTGTCCCCCTGGAAAGATCCGCAGAACTTCAACGCCTTTATGAAAGGGTAAAAGACTGCCAACGCTGCCCTTTGGGCAAAACCCGGACCAGGCTGGTCTTTGGCGAATCCAATGCGGATGCGAAGGTTTTTTTTATCGGCGAAGGGCCCGGCCGCGAAGAGGATTTACAGGGCAGGCCCTTCGTGGGCCGATCCGGGCAACTGCTTTCGGATGCCATTTTCGAGGTCTTCAACTGGGGGCGGCAGGACTATTACATTACCAACCTGGTAAAATGTCGGCCAACGGTCGATCTGGCCTTTGCCAGGGACCGTCCGCCGGAAAATGCCGAAATAGAGGCCTGCCGGGAAATTTTATCGGCCCAGCTTGGTATCATACAACCGGAAGCGATCGTCGCCGTCGGCTCCAGCGCCGCCAAAGCCCTTTTACATACGAAGAAGGGCATAACGGCAATCCGGGGTATGTGGCATACGTACGGGAGAATTTCTTTACTGCCGGTATTTCATCCCAGTTACGTACTTAGAAACGGCGGCAAGTCAAGCCCGCAATATAAACTCCTGTTGGAAGATCTTCAGCTGGTAAGGGATAGATTATGGCGTACCTGAACAAAAGTAAACTTAAAAATCGCTGGCAAATGCGCCTGCACGAAATCATCTTTGAGGCCGATACCAGAGCCGGGAAAGCTTTCGATATTACCCTCATCGTTGCCATCATTACGAGCGTAATCATCGTAATGCTCGAAAGCGTTTCGGCAATTCGCGGCAGATGGGGCGACGAATTATATTTTATCGAATGGTGCTTTACGATAATCTTTACGATCGAATACATTTTGCGGTTTATCAGCGTCGGTCATCCCCTGAAGTATGCCCGTAGCTTTTTTGGAATCGTCGACCTGCTCTCGGTTTTGCCCAGCTACCTGAGCCTGTTTTTCTTTTCGGGGCATTACCTGACGGTGGTGCGCATCCTGAGGGTTCTGCGAATCTTCCGGGTGCTCAAGCTGGCCGAGCATCTTGACGAAGCCCATATGCTGATGAGCGCCCTGAAAAGAAGCAGCCGCAAGATCACGGTTTTTATTTTTTCGGTAATGACGATTGTCGTTATCATGGGCTCGGTCATGTACATTGTCGAAGGCGAAAAATACGGCTTTACCAGCATTCCCCGCAGTATCTACTGGGCAATTGTAACCCTGACGACGGTCGGTTACGGCGATATTTCGCCGAAAACGCCCCTGGGCCAGACGATCGCCTCGGCGGTGATGATTCTGGGCTATGCCATCATCGCCATCCCCACGGGAATCGTGACGGCGGAAATGACGAAACAGTCGTCGCCAAAGAAAATTTCAACCCAGTCCTGCCCCGAATGCAGCCTCGAAGGCCACGACGCCGACGCAAAACACTGTAAATGGTGCGGCGCCCTTTTGTAGAATATAATAACTATTGACCTTACAGGCGGGTTTACCTTTTTGATTTTTGAAAATGATGAGGAGTTTATCGATGACAAATTTTGAGACACTGAAAGAATACGTAGGCGAACTGGGCTTCAGGGTGGTTTCTGAAAACCCGGCAGAAGAATTGATGGTTATTGAAAAATCCGATAACGGGATCACGGGCATGATACTGGACATCGAAGATCCCATCCTGATCATAGAACAGTTGATTTGCGAAGTCAAGACGGGCCCTGGCCTTGAGTCGCTTCGGTCGTTGCTCCAGATGAACCGGTCGTTAATTCACGGGGCGTTTGCCCTTGATGAAACCGGCACGCGGGTAATTTTCCGCGACACCATACAAATGCAAAACCTGGATAAAAACGCCGTTGAAAGTTCCATCAACGCCCTGTCGCTTGCCCTTGCCGAATATTCCGGCAGGTTGATTCAAATCTCCAAAGGTTAACCTCAAATATCCCCGGGGCCTCCCGGGGGTTTCTACAATGAACATACTTTTTACCAACGACGACGGAATCCATTTTCCCGGCATTGAGGCGCTTGTCGAGGCGTTCAAAGAAGTAGCCAACGTCTACGTCTTTGCCCCGGCGATGGAAAAAAGCGCGACAAGCCAGGCGATGACGTTGTTTGAAGACATCTACGTAAAAAAACTCGACGATCGTACGTACATTGTCAACGGCTACCCGGTCGATTGCGTCAACATTGCCCTGCACGGGGGTTTTTTAAACGAAAAAATAGATCTCGTCATCAGCGGAATCAACAAGGGCGTAAACATGGGCGAAGACATCTTTTATTCCGGCACCGTAAGCGCCGCCCGCCATGCCTACATTCACGGCATACCCGCCCTGGCCGTTTCGTCGGGATTTCTCGACGCCACGGGCGATTTTAAACGGGTTGCCGCATTTGTCTTAAACTTTGTCGAAGAAAACTTCCAGCGCCTTGAGAAACCATTTTTACTCAATATAAACTACCCAAAGCTTGCAAAAATCCCCGAAAAAATAAAATGGACTAAATGCGGCGTGCGAATCTACCGAGATTCATATAAGAAGAGCTCACTGTCCGGGAACGAATTTCTCGTAAACCTCGGCGGCTCGACACTAGGTTATAAGGAGATCGGGGATTGCGATTTTGAAGTTTACGAAAACGGATATGTCAGTATAACTCCCTTAAATAAAGATGGCACAGATTACAACTACCAGGCGAACCACCCAGAACCCGAATCCGGTACAAAATAAAGACGAGAATAAAGACGATAACCAGTGGCTTGAGGAGTTTCTAAATACCAGCGAGAGCGACCTGATCTCGATGACCAAAAAACCCGGTCAGGCAAACCAGAAAGAATACAATGTAGTTCAAATAGAAAACATCATGGAGATGAGAAAGAAAGCCAATTTTGTCTTTCAAAATCAACGCTATAAAGAAGCCCTGGCCATCATAGAAGACGCCATTAAACTTCTGCCCGGCGACATCGACTTGAATTTTTTCCAGGCCCAGTGCCTGTTTCACCTCGGCGATACTCACCGTGTCGAGGTAATCCTGAAAAACCTTCTGCAAAGCGACGAAAAGCACAAGATCGTACAAATACCCAGGATGTACGCCTACTCTCTTTTGAAATCGAAAAAATTTGCCCAGGCCCGTGAATTTCTCGAAACGATCATCCCGGTTTACAACTACGATATCCAGATGAGAAACATGCTCGGGTTTGCCCTGGAGCAACAAAACAAGATCGCCGAGGCCGAGAGCGTCTTTGGGGACATTTTAACCCAGGATGCCGAAAACGCCAACGCCAACAATTCCCTGGCCTACATTTACTACAAGCTCAACAAAAACCTCCCCTTTGCGCTGACACTGGCGCAGAAGGCGCTTTTTTATGAACCCCAGAACCCGTCGTTTCTCGACACCTTCGCGATGATCCAGTACGCCATGGGCAACCATGAGGAAGCCCGCGAGGCGCTGCAAAAGGCCCTTTCGATTTCGCCCACCAACGCGATTTTACTGGAACACCTGGGCAAGGTTCTCGAAGCCTGAAATCAACCGTACCCACAGTCGATGTCGTGATCCCGGTTTACAACCGGGATACCCTGTTCTGGAATTGTCTGCAATCGGTTTTGGCGCAAACCTTTGATTCCCTGAATATATTTGTCATCGAAGACGGCAGCCGCCTTGCGATCAGGTATCTTGATCCCTTTTTTAAAAATCACGTAAAGAATTCCCGTAAAGACGGTCTACGAAAGAAGATTACCTATGTCTGCCTGGAAACCAACCATGGCGTCTCGTATTGCCGAAACCTTGGGGCATCTCTAGGCCGCGGCAAATATATCGCCTTTCTCGACAGCGACGACCGTTGGGCGCCCGATAAAATTTCACGGCAGGTTGATTTTCTTGAAAAAAACCGGCAATACCAATGGATTCATACCAACGAGGTCTGGCAAAAAGACGGCCAGGTCATCAAACAAAAAAAAGAACATACAAAACAGGGCGGTATTTTCCTGGAGCGGCAATTTGAACGCTGCCTGATCTCCCCTTCTGCGGTTATGTTTGAGCGGACTTTTTTTGAAAACCAGGGCTGGTTCTTACCCCATTTCCGGGTCGCCGAAGACTACGAATTGTGGTTGCGCTTGAACGTTCAAAACCCCATAGCCTATCTCGAAGAACCACTGACGATAAAACAAGCCGGCGACTGGGAACAACTCAGCCGTACCCCCGAAATCGACAAGTGGCGCGTATTGGCCCTGCACCGGCTTTACAGAACCCACAAAAAAGACCCGGAATTTGCCCGCTTCCTTGTGCCGCTAAAAAAAGAGCTTCTGAAAAAAATTCAAATCCTGGTTAAAGGCGCCGAAAAATACCACCACCCGGTAAAGCAAAAACAATACCTGCTGTGGCTGCAAATGGCGGAAAATTTACCTGTCGATTAAATATTTTTACCAAAACTTTTTGCCAAAACTTTTGGTTAAGAATTTTTAAAAAAATTTTTTTCAAAAGCTTTTGTTAAAAATTCTTGTTAAAAGCTCTTGTTAAAAGCTTTCAAGCGTATTTAACACATTTTGAACACGGGAGTAATGATCGGTGTTGTCCGGTACTCTCAGGTAAATTCGGCCGTAGTGCTTGATCAGGTTTTTATAACGATCGGAGTCGCTCATCGAAGGATGGGCTTTGAGCTTTTCATAGCCGAGCATGATGATCTCAAAGGACGAGCGGGTATCGAGTTCGTTTAACTCGCCGGCCATTTTGTAATGATAAATGGCTGCTTCAAAATACGAAGTGTCCCAGGATTTTTTCGGGTACTCAAAGGGGTCGCTTTCATAGGCCAGGTAGATGGGTTCATAAAGAACCTCGCGCTCATCCTTGCTGATCCAGTTTAAGACCTGGTTGACATGATTGCGGCTCATAACGTGATAAATTTCATTGTACAAATTGGCAATGCCGTACTGGTAGTTATAATCCGGTATGCCGGCCTTTTCGAGCATGTTTTTGTAGTCGTTTTGTATAAAGGCGCCAACCCAGTTCATTTGTTCTTTGTATGCCCGCACTTCTTTGAGCAGCGCCAGGAGCTCTTTGAATTTTTTACCTGGGGCGGAAATTTCCCGGATCTTGTCGAGTTTCACGTTCAGGTACAGGCCGGGTAGTTCCAGCATGTCGTTGGGGTCCTCGATCTTGTCGCTTCTCTGCCAGGCTTCTTTAACGTAGGTAAACGCCTGGTCCTTCAAGCCCTGCGAAAAGCTCAACTCGGTAAGTTTCAAATACGTCTCGGGCCGCTGCGAGTCGGTATCGAGGCTTTTCTTGTACCAGAAATACGCCTTGGCGTAGTCGCCCAGAACCCGGAACTTGTCGCCCATTCTCAGGTATTCCAGCGCCGTATTACGTTCTGAGCCAAAATCCAGCCGCGCAATGAAATGGCCCTTTCTGACCATAGACAGATTGCCGCGGGCCTTGATCATCCATCCCTGAAAGCTCGTTTGAAAAATCGAAAACACCGTAGCCTTGCCGACGATCAAGCCGTTTAGGTACTTGCGATGGTCCGGGTCCTTTTGAATGATATAGATCGTATCGCCAATACGAACGCCCTGGTTCTCGATCAGTTTGGCGCTTAATATCATCTCGCGCGTATCGTAATTTAACAACCGCGGCCGGTTCTTCGAAATCATATGACTCTTCGAAGTCACCTCCCCCAGAATCTCCATCTTCTCCATGCTCGAATTTCCATAATCGCGAAACGCATGCAAAGGCAACGATTCGCCAAAAACCGGCGCAGAAAAAAAAGAAACAAAAAACCAGCTAAAAACCAGAATAATATTGCGCAACATTTTGAGCATCAGACATAATGTTTATCGGCTTTTTTCGCCATAGGCTGAATCATTTTATGTGAGGGGAAAAAGGGATAATATTGCTAATCCAGGTAAAAAATGCAATAAAGAATTTACGTCCACAATAAAGATACTATTAAACCCGTGCCCCTGTGAAAACCGGCGACCCTGGTTCTGTCTTTTTAAATTCATCTGGAGCTAATATTATTGAAAATTGGAGAAAAGATGGCAAAACCAAAAGAAACCATTAACAGCGAGCCCATCGAAAAGCAGCTCTGGAAATCCGCCGACAAACTTAGAAAGAATATCGACGCCGCCGAATACAAGCATGTTGTTCTGGGTTTAATATTTCTGAAATATATTTCCGACGCATTTGAAGAACTGCATTTAAAATTAAAAAGCGGTAAAGGCGAATATGCAGGCGCAGACCCCGAAGATAAAGACGAATACAAAGCTGAAAATGTATTCTTTGTACCCGAAATTGCCCGCTGGTCTTTTTTGCAATCGAAGGCAAAACTGCCAACGATCGGCAAAGAAGTCGATAACGCCATGGATGCCATCGAAAAAGACAATGCGCTATTAAAAGACGTACTGCCAAAGGTATATGCCCGCGGCAATTTAGACCCGGCAAGCCTCGGGGGGCTCATCGACCTGATCGCCAATATCGCCCTGGGCGACGCCAGGGCCCGCAGCGCCGATGTTCTCGGCCATGTCTTTGAATATTTTCTCGGCGAATTTGCCCTGGCCGAGGGTAAAAAAGGCGGCCAGTTCTACACCCCCCGCAGCGTGGTAGAGCTTTTGGTCGAAATGCTCGAACCCTACAAGGGCAGAGTATATGACCCCTGCTGCGGTTCGGGGGGTATGTTCGTGCAGTCCGAAAAATTTGTCGCCGAACACAAGGGCAGGCTTAACGACATCTCTATTTACGGGCAGGAAAGCAACCAGACAACCTGGCGGCTGGCGAAAATGAACCTTGCGATTCGCGGCATCGACAGCTCGCACGTCAGATGGAACAACGAGGGATCGTTTTTAAACGACGCCCACAAAGACCTCAAGGCCGATTTTGTCATCGCCAACCCGCCGTTTAACGACAGCGACTGGTCGGGCGAATTGCTTCGAAACGACGGCCGGTGGAAATACGGCATGCCCCCGGCAGGCAACGCCAACTACGCCTGGATTCAGCACTTTCTGTATCATTTAAGCCCCGGCGGCATTGCCGGTTTTGTTCTGGCCAAAGGCTCGCTTACCTCGAAAAGCTCCGGCGAGGGCGAAATTCGAAAGGCCCTGATCGAGGCCCGTCTGGTCGACTGCATCGTGAATCTGCCGGCAAAACTCTTTTTAAATACCCAGATACCGGCCAGTCTCTGGTTTTTATCGCGCAAGAAGGCGACGGCCCATTTGAAAAGCTCAGGGCAAAACCGCACTGATGAAATTCTGTTCATTGACGCGCGAAACGAAGGGTATTTGATCAACCGGCGAACCAAAGAACTTACGCATGAGGACATTCAAAAAATCGCCTCAACCTACCATAAATGGCGCAACTCCCCCGCCAACAACGACATATACGAAGACATAAAAGGCTTCTGCAATTCGGCAAGCATCGAAAGGGTAAAAGAACTCGACTATGTACTCACCCCCGGCCGGTACGTCGGCCTGCCCGACGACGAAGACGATTTTGATTTTAACGAACGCTTTTCAAACCTCAAAGCAGAGTTTGAAGCCCAGTTGCAAGAAGAAACCCAACTGAACAACGCCATACGTGAAAATCTCAAGAAGGTGAAGCTGGTATGAGCAAGTGGCGGGAATGTACTCTTGATCAAATAACAACAAAAATTGGTAGTGGTGCAACACCAGCAGGTGGTGGGAATGTTTATAAAAGCGAAGGAATTTCATTTATAAGAAGTCAGAATGTCCTCGATTTCAGATTTTCTGATGATGGTTTAGCTTTTATTGATGAGTTGCAGGCTAATGAATTACGAAATGTAGAAGTTATTATAAATGATATTTTGATAAATATTACGGGTGAATCTGTCACACGTTGTTGTATCGTCCCCCCAAAATATTTGCCAGCAAGAGTAAATCAACATGTCTCAATAGTTCGTACCAATACAGAACAAGCATATTTTCTTTTTATTTATTACTATTTCCATTCGATCAAACCAGAACTACATTCAATGGCTGAAATCGGTTGTACTCGTAGAGCCTTGACAAAAGGTATGCTTGAAAATCTCCCCATCCGCCTCCCCCCACTCCCCGAACAAAGGGCCATTGCCGGCGTGCTTACCAGCCTCGACGACAAGATCGACCTTCTGCACCGCCAGAACAAAACCCTCGAAGCCATGGCCGAGACGTTGTTTCGGCAGTGGTTTGTTGAAGAAGCAGATGAGGGGTGGGAAAAAGTACCGTTATCTAATTACGCTGAAAATATTCGAGAAAATGTTACGGTTGAAAATTTAATAGCCTATCAGTATTATGTTGGTTTAGAACATATTCCACGAAAAAAAATCACTCTTGATAACTGGGGGAATACGCATTCTTTAGAAAGCAATAAATCAGTTTTTAAGAAAAATGATATTTTATTCGGAAAACTTCGATCATATTTTCACAAGGTTGTTTATGCCCCATTAGACGGTGTATGCTCCACAGATATTTTGGTGATTAGACCTAAAAAAGAAAAATGGTTTTCTTTTTGTCTTTTTTGGTTTTTTAATGAAAAGGTGGTAGAACATTCTGATCTTGGATCCGGCGGTACAAGAATGCCACGAACCAATTGGGAAATAGTAAGTGGGTATACGATACCTGCTCCCAATGAACAAACAATAATTAAATTTGATGAATTAGTAAAGCCAATGATAAACAAAATTTCGGAAAACAGCAATCAAATCCGCACGCTCGAAAAACTTCGCGACACCCTTCTGCCGAAACTCATGAGCGGCGAAGTGAGGGTTGCGGTATGATGTTTAAAAAAAGGTGATTGGTGGCAAATATGACCAAAATAACAGAATCGGCGATTGAGAAGTTTGCGATCGAACTGCTGGAGCGACATGGCTACCAGTATGTATACGGGCCCGACATTGCGCCCGACGGCGAGACGCCGGGGCGGGCTTCTTTTGAAGACGTTCTTTTACTGGAAAATTTAAATACAGCCGTTGGCCGCATTAACCACGGCATTGGGCAGGAAGCCCGCGAAGACGCGATCAAACAAATACTACGGTTGAATTCTCCCGACCTGCTTACCAACAACGAAAGCTTTCACCGTTTGTTGACCGAAGGCATAAAAGTGACCTATCAAAAAGACGGCAACAGCCGGGGCGACCTGGTCTGGTTGATAGACTTTAACGAACCCGAAAATAACGACTTTCTCGTTTTAAACCAGTACACCGTGATCGAAAACCACGTCAACAAACGGCCCGATGTCATTTTATTTGTCAACGGCCTGCCGCTCGTCGTTATGGAACTGAAAAATGCGGCGGGCGAAAACGCCACTGTTCGTTCGGCCTTTGACCAGTTGGAAACCTATACGCGGGCAATCCCCTCCCTGTTTACGTACAATGGATTTTTAATCATTTCCGACGGCCTTGAGGCAAAAGCCGGCACCGTTTCTTCGGGCTTTAGCCGTTATATGGCATGGAAAACCTCCGACGGCAAGGTAGAAGCCTCGCCGCTTATCGGTCAGTTAGAAACCTTGATTGGCGGCATGCTCGACAAGAAAACCCTGTTAGACCTCATTCGCCATTTTATTGTTTTTGAAAAATCCGTAAAGACACAGCCTGGCGGCTCACGGCAAGAGACCGGCCTGACGAGCGTACTAACCGTCAAAAAACTGGCCGCCTATCACCAGTACTATGCCGTAAACAGGGCCGTCGAGTCGACGTTACGCGCCTCTGGTTATGTCAAACCTTCGGCTTCTAAAAGCGATGGTCTAATGGTCCGGGAATCGCCGGAAAGTTATGGCGTTGCCGGCGTAAAATCGCAACCCGTGGGCGACAAAAAGGGCGGCGTTGTGTGGCATACGCAGGGTTCGGGGAAATCGCTGTCGATGGTCTTTTACACGGGTAAGATCGTACTTGCCATGGATAACCCGACCATTCTTGTCATCACCGACCGAAACGACCTCGACGACCAGTTGTTTGATACCTTTGCCGCGTCAAAACAACTTCTCAGGCAAACGCCGGTGCAGGCCGCAAACCGGGAACACTTAAAAGAATTATTAAAGGTCGCCTCAGGCGGCGTGGTTTTCGCCACGATTCAAAAGTTTCAGCCCGAAGAAGGTAACGTATACGAAAAACTCACCGACCGAACCAATATTGTGGTTATCGCCGACGAAGCCCACAGAACCCAGTATGGGTTTAAGGCAAAAACCATCGACGATAAAGACGAAGACGGCAATGTCGTTGGCCAGAAAATAGTTTATGGTTTTGCCAAGTACATGCGCGACGCCCTGCCCCAGGCCACGTATTTAGGTTTTACCGGCACGCCGGTTGAAAGTACCGATGTCAACACCCCGGCAGTTTTTGGCAATTACGTAGACGTGTACGACATTGCCCAGTCGATTCAAGACGGCGCCACGGTACAAATTCTATACGAAAGCCGCCTGGCAAAAATCGCGTTAAGTGACGAAGGCAGAAAGCTGGTAAAAGAACTTGATGATGAACTTGACCAGAACGAGCTGTCAGAAAATCAAATGGCAAAAGCCAGGTGGACACAGCTTGAAGCCCTTATCGGCAGCGCCGACAGAATAAAAAATGTCGCCAAAGACATGGTTGCGCATTTTGAACAACGACAAGAGGTTATCAACGGCAAGGCAATGATCGTCGCCATGTCTCGCCGAATCGCCGCAGAATTGTACAAGGCCATTATCGAAATCAGGCCCCAGTGGCATAACGACGACTTGAAAAAAGGCGCCATCAAGGTTATCATGACGTCGGCTTCGTCAGACGGGGCCGAAATTTCAAAACACCATACAACCAAAGAAGACAGACGATCTTTAGCCGACCGAATGAAAGACCCTGAAGATGAACTCAAGCTGGTAATCGTACGAGACATGTGGCTCACCGGTTTTGACGTGCCTTCCTTGCATACGCTCTACATCGACAAACCCATGAAAGGTCACAATTTAATGCAGGCAATCGCCCGCGTTAACCGCGTTTATAAAGACAAAACCGGCGGCTTGATCGTAGACTATCTCGGCATCGCTTCTGACTTAAAACAGGCCCTTTCATTTTATTCAGACGCAGGGGGCAAGGGCGACCCGGTTGTTAACCAGGAACATGCCGTGCAGCTTATGCTTGAAAAACTCGAAGTTGTATCGCAAATGTTTCATGATTTTGCCTATGAAGAATATTTTGAAGCGCCAACGGGCCGAAAATTGTCTCTTATACTTTCAGCCGAAGATTATATACTGGGGCTTGAAAACGGGCGAAAACGATACCTTGACGAAGTAACCGCCTTGTCGCAGGCCTTTTCGATAGCGATTCCGCATGAACAGGCAATGGACGTAAAAGAAGAAGTGGCCTTCTTTCAGGCGGTAAAATCAAGGCTGGCCAAGTTTGACGCAACGGGCGGGGCAAAAACAAACCACGAAATTGAAACGGCGATTCGCCAGGTTATCGACAAGGCGCTGGTTACCGAAAAGGTCATCGACGTGTTTGACGCCGCCGGCATTAAAAAACCGGATATTTCCATATTGTCAGAGGAATTTCTTCTTGAAGTAAAAAATATGGAGCACAAGAACATTGCTCTTGAATTGCTAAAAAAACTTTTAAACGATGAGGTAAAATCCCGGGCGAAAAAGAATTTAATTCAAAGCAAAACCCTGATGGAAATGCTCGAAAATTCCATCAAGAAATATCACAATAAAATCATAACCGCCGCCGAAGTTATCGATGAACTCATAGGGGTATCAAAAGAAATTCAGAGAATGGACAAAGAACCAGAAGAGATGGGGCTTACTGATTATGAATACGCCTTTTACATGGCCATAGCCAATAATGACAGCGCAAAACAGCTGATGCAAAAAGATCAACTCAGGGAACTTGCCATTGTACTTTATGAGAAGGTTAAAGAAAATGCCTCAATCGACTGGACCATAAAAGAAAGCGTAAAGGCAAAATTAAAAGTAATTGTAAAAAGAATTTTACGACTTTACGGCTACCCGCCAGACATGCAGATGCTGGCAACCGAAACCGTACTAAAACAAGCCGAACTCCTCGCCGATCAATTAACGCGCGATAAATAAAAGGGCCTCCCCGACCCCAAATAGTACTTAAACTTAAAAGGGATGCTCTCTTGAGCATCCTTTTTAAAATAATAATATTTGACAAGATATGAAATTGTTCATTGCTTAGCAGTTATGAACCAAATCAAACGATGTATAGCCGTCTTTTTATTTCTGTTTTTACCTTTTTCGGGAATTTTTTCGGCAAGTTATAAAATCATCATACTTCCTTTTGATAAATTAAATAAAGAGGCAAACCCTGAACTGGAGACGCTTTCGATTGGTATCAGCGACATTTTATCGGGGGCGCTAACGAACATAAGCAATTTTAACGTTATCGATTCGGCCAGGGTAAAGCGTTACCTGCTGGATAACATTCAGTTTGATCAAAATATTGGCTCTGACACGCAAAGCAATATGGAAAAGTTGCAAAAACTTGCCCAGGACAAACTCCAGGGCGACTTTCTCGTTTACGGCAGTTTTCAGAAGATCGGCAACCAGATTAATTTTACGGCAAAATTTGTCAAAGTCGACGAAGGCAAGGTCGTTAAATCGGTTTCGGTACACGGGGTCTACCCCGATAACATCTTTACGCTCCAGGAGGAACTGGCCACCAAACTTGTCGAGGCCATAAACGGGAAAACTGGCCAGACGCGAACCAACAAGATTCAACAGGAGCGGATGAACGAGTTTATCAGTTCGACCGAAAATTATACCGCCTACCAGTACTACATCAAGGCCAGGGTTGAGCACCTGAAATACAGCATGGCCGACTACCCCAGGGCGCTGGAATTGTACCAGAAGGCCATCGACACCGACCCGAAATACGCGCTGGCATGGGCGGGCCTTTGCGAGGTAAACGCCATGCGCGCCTACCAGGTCCTGTATGCCGGGGGCAAATACAAACCGATTTTTGAACTTGCCATCAAGCAAGGCAAAAAGGCGGTTGAGCTGGGTAAGAACCTGTACCAGACCCACAGGGCCCTGAGTACGGCCTACCTCAACAACTCCGAGTTTGACAAGGCCCGCGAAAGTATCGAACCGGGCTACAAGTTAAATCCAAACGACCCCGAAATTCTATGGGTAAAGGCCATGCTGTCCAATTATGATTACAAGGAAATGGGAGCCGAAGGTACGGAGTCGAACAAATTTGTAATGCAGGCGCTTGAGATTAATCCCGATTTGATCGTCGCCATTTGGTCCCTGGCGCATTCGTATTATACGCTGGAGAAGTATGACCTGGCCCTGCCACAATATATGAAAATTGTGGAAATAAACCCCAGGCATTCCCAGGCCCTGCATACCATTGCCCTGATCTACTACACCACCAACAAATACGAAGAATCGGTGACGTATGCCCAGATGGCCATCGAGCAGGAATACGACGTACCCCAGGCGCATTATACGCTGGGGCTTGGTTATTTCATGTTAAAGGACTGGGCAAAATCGAGAGATGCCCTGAAAAATGCTATAAAATTAAACCCGAAATATACCGACGCGATCTATACACTGGGTTCGGCCTATTACAATGATGGCGATTATAAGAATGCGCTGGCAAACTACAAGAAGGTTCTAACGATTGACCCAAACTATACGGATGCCGAAAGAATGATCAAGCAGTGCGAAGAAAGGCTCCCGTAATTAGAATCGTTTAAAAGCCCGCAGTTTGCAGATTATTTATAAATAAACCTGCAAGCTGCGACGGTTTTTTGTTCGACAGTCCCTGAGGCCGTTATTTGCCAACCACGACCCGGTTGGCTTTCAGATCTTCGACAACCGAAGGGTCGGCAAGAGTACTCGTATCCCCGAGGTTTGAAAGATCGTTGCCCGCTATTTTGCGAAGGATCCTTCGCATGATTTTACCCGACCTGGTTTTTGGCAGCGCCGGGGCCCACTGAATGATGTCCACGTTGGCAATATGCCCGATCTCGCGCCTGACGATGGCGATGAGCTCCGCCTTAAGCTGGTCGGTCGGGTCGGCGTCTTTTTTGAGGGTCACGTAGGCATAAATCCCCTGCCCCTTGATATCGTGAGGGTAGCCTACGACCGCCGCCTCGGCCACCTTGTCGTGTATCACCAGGGCGCTTTCGACCTCGGCGGTTCCGATGCGATGACCCGATACGTTGATTACGTCGTCGACCCGCCCGGTAATCCAGTAAAAACCATCCTTGTCTCGTTTGGCGCCGTCTCCGGTGAAAAAATATCCCGGAAACGGTTTAAAATAGGTTTCAAAAAAACGGGTCTGGTCGCCATAGACGCCGCGCATCTGCCCCGGCCAGGATCTCTTGATCAACAAGATACCTTCGCATTCGCCTTCAAGCTCCTGCCCTTTGTCGTTTACGATAACCGGTTCAACCCCAAAGAAGGGTTTTGTCGCCGAGCCGGGTTTCAACCGCGTCGCGCCGGGTAACGGTGTGATCATATGCCCGCCGGTTTCGGTCTGCCACCAGGTATCAACGATGGGGCATCTCGAATCGCCCACCACATTGTAGTACCATTCCCAGACTTCGGGGTTGATGGGTTCGCCGACCGTTCCGAGAAGTCTCAGGGTTTTGCGGCTGGTCTTTCGAACCGGAGCCTCGCCGTCTCGCATCAGGGCGCGAATGGCCGTCGGGGCGGTGTAAAATATATTTACGGAATGCTTGTCGCAAACCTCCCAGAACCGGGAGGTATCCGGGTAATTGGGGATGCCCTCAAAAACCAGGCTGGTTGCGCCGTTGCAAAGCGGACCATATACGATATAGGTATGACCGGTTACCCAGCCCACGTCGGCGGTGCACCAGAAAATTTCGCCCTCATGGTAGTCAAATACATACTTGTGGGTCATGGCGGCATAGACCAGGTAACCCGCCGTCGTATGCATCACTCCCTTTGGTTTTCCGGTCGAACCGGAGGTGTATAAAATAAACAACGGGTCCTCGGCGTCCATCGGTTCGGGCGCGCACACATCGGAAACTTTTGACGAGGCTTCGTGGTACCAGACATCTTTACCGCTCCAGGCGATTTTGCCGCCGGTGTGGCGTATAACGAGCGTATGGCGAACGTTGGGGCATTTGCTCAGCGCCTCGTCGACATTGTTTTTTAACGGGATAATTTTTTTGCCCCGTACGCCTTCGTCTGCCGTGATGACCACGCGGCAGTCGGAATCCAGGATCCGGTCCTTAAGCGACTCTGGCGAAAACCCGCCAAAGACCACCGAATGAATGGCGCCGATTCTGGTACAGGCCAGCATCGCGTAAACGGCCTCTAAAATCATGGGCATGTAAATGCATACCCGGTCGCCTTTTTTAACGCCGAGGTCCTTTAAGACGTTGGCAAAACGATTTACCTCGACCGAAAGTTGCTTATACGTTACCCTGGCGTCGGTCGACGGGTCGTCGCCTTCCCAGATCAGGGCGACCTGGTTTTCGCGCCCGGGCAGGTGACGGTCAATGCAGTTATATGAAACGTTTAGTTTGGCCCCTTCAAACCATTTAATGTCGGCGGTGTGAAAGTTATAATTGGAGATTTTTTTCGGGGGCTCATACCAGGATACAAACTTGTCGGCCTCGGTTTTCCAGAACGCGTCGGGATTTTTCAGAGACTCCTCGTACATTTTTGCGTAAAGATTTTCCCCAATATGTGCATTTTGGGAAATTTTTTCGGGTATTTCATGGGTTTTAATTTCGTACATCGTTTTTACCTTTTCTTTGAAAATTTAAAGCCAGAATTTGAAGCTTATGACATAAAGTTTCTCTTTTTTTCATCGTCAATTCATTATTCAAAACCGGGCAACAGCCCCTTTATGTCTCCTTGGAAATGACATATCGTTTCAATTAATTTACATTAAACCCAAAGGATGTTGACGTATCACGGATAAAGTAATTTGTGCTCTATGCCTTCGCTCCAGCTTATCTGCCATCAAAGTGAATTCAAGAAGCAATTCAAGGAAAAATTCAAGGCATGTTATAATATTTTTACATCGGAGTCGTTAAAAGACGGTCTTCGCAATATCCAGAAGATGGACATCGATATCATGGTTCTCCAGGTCGACCCCCATCGTATCAAGTCCTATACCTGGGTTGAAAAACTTTTGCGTCAAAAAAACGTTAACCTGGGCGAAATGTGCATTATCCTGCTGATCGACCCGGTCTACGTGCAAAACAGCGGTTTTCAAAAACTCCTGCATATGCGAAAGAATTTTCATTTCTTCTGGTATACCCCTTCAACTTTTGAAAACGCCGATAATTTTTTAATTGCCCTGGAACTTTTCCTGAAAAATGCCGAGGACCAGCTTTATACCCTGCGAAGCAATACGATCCTGACCAACAAACTTAACACCCTGGGGCAACTTCCGGTTTTAAGCCCTGCAGAAGCCGTCAACCGGGATATCTTTCAAAACCAGCCGGTCTCGTTTCTGGCCCCTGTAAATACCCACCAGGCCTTTTTAGAAACTCTCCACAAGTCGCCTCACTGGCCCCTGACCGTTCTTCGCGGGGTCGAGGGGCTTGAGCAGGACCACCTCGCCCGCTACATTCACCAACTGGGCAATTCCCAGAACCCGTTTATGAGCGTCGACCTGGGCGAAATTCCGGAATACTTTCATGAATCGGTCCTGTTTGGCATGAAACAAAAAAACCTGCCGGGTTTTAAATACATCAACAGCAGTCTTTTTGAGGCTGTTAAAAAAGGCACTTTATACATTAAAAACATCGAACATTTAAAATGGGAGGTGCAAAACGATTTTTTCCGTGCCCTCCAAAACCAGTATTTTTTCCGTGACGAAATCAAGGTGGGCCTGAAATGCCGCTTCATACTTTCTTCGTCTGTCGATCTTGAAAAATACGTAGAAAAAGGTCTGGTTCGCCAGGACCTCTATTCCCATCTTGCCGTTTATACTTTGACCATTCCGACGATTTCGCAGCGAAAAAAAGACCTTCCGGTTCTCATTGACGACTACCTGAGGTGGTACGAAAATAAATTCCATGTCAAGATCGATCTCTCGACCGAGGCCAAATTGCAGATTTCCAAAAATCCCTACCCGGGTCAGTTTGACCAGTTTTACAACTACCTGAACAGGGTATTTTCCCTGGCAAACGCAACCACGATCAAACCCGAAACGCTTTCGCTGATTGATGCCGATGGTTTGTCAAAAGCCTCCGGGACCGAACCCCAAAAAATGGACGCATCTTCTACGGGTGGCGCCTCACGCTTTGTCAGGGAATCGAAGCACGATTCCAAACAGCTTGTATTTACCGAACTGGACGAGGTTAAAAACCTGGATTATTCGCTGACCGAAATTGAAAGAGAATATATCAAACACGTTATGGCGCAAAACTTCAACAACATTGCCGAGTCGGCCAGGATCCTGGGCATTACCAGGAAAACCTTGTACGACAAATTAAAAAAATACAAGATCAAATACCCGGTCAAGAAAACGGGATAATATGAGTCACAAATCTTTCCTGACGATCCTCAAGGGAAAATACAAAAACCGCAAAATTCCCGTGCCGGCCAAAATTCACGGGCACAACAATGTCACGCCCCAGAAAATCAAAGAGGCCGTTTTTCAAATTATCGAAAACAACCTTGAAAACGGTTTGGGCAATGATGCGATTTTCATCAATACGATTTTCATCGACCTTTTTTCGGGCAGCGGTCAAATGGGTCTTGAAGCCGTTAGCCGCGGTTTTGATCATGTATTTTTTTACGATATCAGTAAAGACCGAACCCGCAATCTCGGCGCCTGGGTCAGGCAGCATATCCCCGAAGCATCCGCCCATTGCACCTTTGAAGTAAAAGACGGCACCAGGGAATACTACAAACTGTTGACAGGTTCCGGGGGCGTTATCGAATACCTCGAAAAAAATCCCCACATCAAAAACGTCGTAATTTTTGCCGACCCTCCCTATGGATTAAATTCTAAAAATAAATATCTCCTGGATTACCTGCTCGACTACAAAACCCTCAACCCGGCCAGGCAAACCGGCTATGAAATGCTATTGATTTTACAAACCTGCAATACCGACTTATACCGCTGCACCCACAAAGAAATCGAACACTTCCCCGAAACCCGGAAACCCGCCTACGTCAAGGGATACTATGAATACGGTCGGCATCGGATTGTTGTGGTGTAACGGTTGGATTAGACAATATCCTTATCTGCGAATGTCAAAATCGCTTGTCACTCTGCCTTTTACGAATTTTTTTGAAATTAATTTGACGCGCTTTCTGTAATCAAAGTACCGAAATTACTAAAATATACCTACCATGCACTATTATTTAGGTACCTAATACTGCTTAAGATTTAATTATCAGGCACTTAGTAGTTGCGTATACCAGTGCCTGATAAATTCATACTCAAAGTCTGTCTATTCTGGAGTTAAAAATCACCAGTTTTACCAGCCGCAATTCGGTGAAGGTTGTACACCCTGTTTTTCGGCATAAATTACTTTATTCTTTGTAAGACAACCAACTTGATATCCGGTTGCTCCCTGTTGTGCCATCCACGTTTTACAGTCATCTAACGTCCATTGATTCCCAACAGGTAAGTCATTACGCCAATTTCCTGGTTGGACTGCACTACATATTTTTTGACCTTTATCGCTATCTCCGTTGCTGCCGGCAAATAGTAATGTTGTTAAAGCAATAATAAATACTGCTAATCCTGAAATTATTTTCTTCATATATTCTCCCTAAAAACATAATTTTGGTTATTATATACAAATGTTTTAGAATGTCAATTTTTTTGTATTTGTTTACGCAAAAATTAAAGATTTTTGGTGATATTTTAGGAATTAATAACGACATTAGTCATGCCCTTATTCATCATCAGTATTTGGTAACCCTACCGCGATTTTTCGCGGGCAAGGTCGACGAGGGTTTTTACTACGTCGGCATAGGGTATCCTGCCGGTCGATTTGCCGTCGACATAGATGATGGAATGGTCTTTGCCAAAGGTAACGCCGATGTCGGCTTCTTTGGCTTCGCCGGGGCCGTTAACGAGACAGCCCATGACGGCAATTTTTAACGGGGTTTTGATGTCGGCAAGTTGCTTTTCGACCTGCTCCAATACCGAATACAAATCGGCCTCAAGGCGCCCGCAGGTCGGGCAGGAGATGATTTCAATACCTTCATGCCGAAGCCCCAGGGTTTTTAATATTTCAAGGCCCGCCCTGATTTCATCGCCGCCCTGGCCGGTTAAACTGACCCGGATGGTATCGCCGATACCGTCTGCCAGAAGAGACCCGATGCCAATGGCCGACTTGATGGTGCCCGAATACGAGCTGCCCGCCTCGGTGATCCCCAGGTGTTGCGGGTAATCCGACTTTGCCGAAAACAGGCGGCAGGCCGCGATGGTATCGGCCACGGACGAAGATTTCATCGCGACAATGGTATCGTAAAAATCATTATACTCCAGGATTTCAATGTGCCGCATGGCGCTTTCGACCAGGGCCTCGGGTTCGGGCCTGCCGTATTTTTTTAAAATGTCTTTTTCAAGCGACCCGGAATTTACCCCGATACGAATCGGTATCCGGGCGTCTTTACAGGCCTTGATGACTTCCCTGATTTTTTCGTCGCTGCCGATATTGCCGGGGTTGATGCGAATTTTGTCAACGCCGGATTTTACGGCTACCAGGGCAAGTTTATAGTCAAAATGAATGTCGGCAACCAGCGGAATATGAATGTTTTTCTTGATTTCTTTCAGGGCCTCGGCGGCTTCGAGGGTATTTGCCGAACAGCGGATGATTTCGCAACCGGCCTTTTCGAGAACGAGGATTTCTTCGACGGTCTTTTTCCAGTCTTCGGTTTTTGACCGCGTCATCGATTGAACGCTGACCGGGTGATCGCCGCCGACAGACAGACTCCCGACCTTCACTTCCCGGGTTTTCCGGCGCACAATAGTTTTTCGGGATGTTTGATGCATAATGAAATCAACCCCGGGTGTGACCCCGGGGTTTTAGCTCTTAAGCTTTCTTGCGTTTTCGCATCGAAGCATCAAGGATTTTTTTGCGAATTCTGAGGGTCACCGGGGTGATTTCCAGGATCTCATCGTCGTCGAGAACATCCATGGCCTGTTCCAGGGTAAGCTTTCTGGGGGGAACCAGTTTGAGAGCATCCTCGGTACCGGAATTTCTAACGTTGGTTAATTTCTTTTCTTTAACCGGGTTTACCTCAAGGTCGTTATCTTTAGCATGTAACCCGATGATCATACCGACATAAACGGGCACCTGTGAACCAATGAAAAGCTCGCCTCGTTCCTGGAGGTTAAACAGGGCATAGGTATTGGTTACACCGGCATCCATGCTGATGAGGGCTCCCTTGGCGCGCTCGGGGATTGCCCCCACATAGTCACGGTAACCCAGAAAGATCGACGAAAGCGACCCTTCGCCCCTGGACTCGGTCAGGATAAAACTTCTAAAGCCGATCAAACCCCTGGTCGGAATTTCGTAGCGAATGCGAACGTATTCGGCGCTGAGATTTTCAAGCTCCTGCATGAGACCTTTGCGGCGGTTGAGCTCTTGGATGACCTTGCCGGAATAGGCCTCGGGCATATCAATGACAACCTCTTCAAAAGGCTCCTGTTTTTTACCGTCGACTTCTTTCATGACGACCTCGGGCTTGGAAACGCCAAGCTCGAAACCTTCACGGCGCATGTTTTCAATCAAGATGGCAAGCTGTAATTCGCCCCGGGCAGATACCTTGAACGAGTCGCCCAGGTCTTCCACCTTGAGAGACAAATTGGTCATGATTTCCTTCATCAAGCGTTCGCGAATATTTCGCGAGGTGACAAGCTTACCTTCTTTACCGGCGAACGGGGAGTCGTTTACGTTAAACTGCATCGAAACGGTCGGCGGTTCAATTTCAATTCTCGGCAGGGGCTGGTCATTGGTAAGGGCGCAAAGGGTATCGCCAATGGTCAGTTCGGGAATTCCCGAAATCGCAACGATGTCGCCGGCATTGGCCTTGTCGGTTTCTACACGCTTAAGCCCGAGAAATCGAAACAATTTGGCAATCCGGTGGGTAGATTTGGTGGGGTTTCCCTTGTCGTCAACGCCCAGCAATTTAACATCGGTACCGACAGAAAGACTGCCGTCAAAAATTCGACCGATACAGAGGCGGCCCAGGTATTCGCTGTAGTCCAGCGTGGTAACCTGGAAGATAAACGGATTCTCGTCTTTACCGCTGGAATCCGGGGCTTTTTCCAGGATCACATCGAGCAAAGGAGCGATGTCTTTACGCTCTTCGGTGAGGGTATTGACGGCATAGCCTTCCTTGGCGCTGGCAAAAACCACGGGGAATTCAATCTGCTCTTCGGTAGCGTTGAGTTCAAGAAACAGCTCAAACGTTTTGTCGATAACAGCCTCGGGGTGTGCCCCGTCGCGGTCAATCTTGTTGATCACCAGGATTACTTTTTTATTCAACTGAAGAGCCTTGCGAAGAACAAAACGCGTTTGCGGCATGGGGCCTTCAAAGGCGTCGACCAGCAGCAACACGGAGTCAACCATGGCCAACACGCGCTCAACCTCGCCCCCGAAATCGGCGTGGCCGGGAGTATCGACAATATTAATAAGATAATCTTTATAATTTACGGCTGTATTTTTTGACAAAATCGTGATACCGCGTTCCCGCTCGATGTCGTTGGAATCCATAATCCGGTCGCGGTCTTCCTTCTTGTCAATTCCGGAGCAAAATCTCAGGATCTTGTCAACAAGAGTGGTTTTACCATGGTCAACGTGTGCGATAATCGCAATGTTCTTAATTTTCATATGTTCTCAGTTATACGACTTTGATTTAAATTAACCGCCTGGGCCACGGCCAACCAAAGTCATCCCTTCAGGGGACAATTTCCCTTTTTGAGACATCTTGACATCCCTTTTATGAACAGGTTCCCGGGATTTTTACCTTTGCGATGATTACCGGTCAGGGTAATTATTTTCTGGTTTTACTTCTTACTTTACAACCACAAATTTACGCCAGGAATATACCAGGTAAAAATAATACGCCATGGCAATCAGCCCTGCGGCGTTTAACAAACCCACAAAGGGTATAAAGTGTCCCACACCCCTGTCTACCAGGTTTATTACAGATAGCCCATGCCATACAAGAGCGTAATTTAATCCGTACCATTTGGAGTTGGTTTTATCCTGCCCTGGATTTTTCTGAAAATAATTTTTATACGATGCCGGTATAGCGTATAAAGTAACAAAGAACCAGAAAAATATCACTGCGCCGGGTATCAGGGCATACCACAAGGTTGACGGCTTTAGTTTTCGATATTCCGCGGGAATGGCTTTTAACGGCCCCCGAAGAATCACGATAAGCAGCACGCAAAACAAAACATATACAATAATGGGCGACAAGATGGCGACGGGTTGATCTGCCGGGTAAGTATTCATAAGGAATTCATCTTACAGGCAGTTTGTAAGGTCAATATTTTTCCTGGAATTGAACATATTTTATGAATACAAATTTCATTTATACAAACCCCGTCTGATTTTACACGGTATACCGGAATTTGATCATCATTCGTTTTAACCTTCGTATTTCTTTTGCTTGCGGCATTTTTGGTTACATTTTTGTTTACAATCGGTTTAAAAAAAACCTTCTGGTGGGCGGCGGCTTACAAAATAGATATAAAAAGGCCCCGGCAGTTTTTTTCGAGGAGTCAGGAATGTACAAACTGGTAATGTTGCGACACGGCGAGAGCGCCTGGAATAAAGAAAACCGATTCACCGGCTGGAAAGACGTCGATTTGTCCGAGAAGGGAGTTGAAGAGGCCAAACTGGCCGCCCGTCTTTTAAAAGAAAACAACTTTGTTTTTGACGTCGCCTTTTGCTCGGTCCTCAAGCGCGCCATCCGAACCCTGTGGTTGATTCTTGACGAACTGGACCTCATGTGGATTCCGATCCAAAACTCCTGGCGCCTCAACGAACGTCATTATGGCAACCTGCAGGGTTTAAACAAGTCCGAGACCACCGAGAAGTATGGCGAAGACAAGGTGTTTCAATGGCGCCGCAGCTTCGACTTCCCGCCTCCGCTTATGGAGTTGGCCGACGAACGATCGCCGGTTTTTGACAGGCGATATGCCGGCGTCGACAAGAGATTGCTGCCCCTGGGCGAAAGCCTCGAACTGACCATCGAAAGGGTCCTGCCCTACTGGGCAGACTCCATCGCCCCTGCAATTTTATCCGGTAAAAATGTCATTATCGCCGCCCATGGAAACTCTTTAAGGGCCCTGGTCAAATACCTCGACGGGATGAGTAACGAAGAAATTCCGCTGTTTAACGTACCCACCGGCATTCCCCTGGTCTATGAACTGGACAAGGATCTCCGTGCCACGAAAAAATACTTTCTCGGCGACCCCGAAGAAATCAAAAGGGCCCAGGAATCGGTTGCCAAACAGGCAAGTACAAAGTAGTTTTAAAAAGTAGCTTGATAAAGCAGGTTTCGGTAAGACGACTATTTACCAATACAAAAGCGGCTGAAAATTCGACCGAGCAGTTCTTCGTTATTGTACTGGCCTGTAAATTCAGAGAGGTAATGCATCACCCGGTTGATGTGTTCGACGACGATTTCCAGGCCTGCGCCGCAATCCATCAGGTCGGCGGCCTCCAGCAGATTTTGTTCGACCTTCTCCATGATTTCCAACTGCCAGGGTGCGAGATTGATCGCGTCAGAATGCGGCAATATCGTCTCCAGAATTTCCTCCATTTTACGAAGCAGGACATCCAGGCCAAAGGCGGTCTTTGCCGAAACCGCAATGATATTTTGACTCCACCGTGAAAAAAACATTTCCTGAGAAATACCGTATTCGATAAACAGGTTTTTCCAGAAGTCTTCGTTTTCGAGATTGCCCCGCCATTCGTTTGCGGCGATATCCCATTTGTTCAGCACCAGGATCGACCGGTGCATGTGGGCCTCGACATGATCGGGATGCAGGAACATTTTTAATTCCTGAAATGCATTTTGCTTGGGGGGTATGGAGGCGTCGACAAGCATCAGGCGAACGTCGGCCTCTAAAAATTTTTCCAGGGTTTTTTCAATTCCGAGCTTCTCGATTTTTGCGGCGTTTTTTTCCGTTTGCGAAAGACTGGCCTCTTCGTCGCCGATATTTCGAATTCCGGCCGTATCGACCAGCGTCACGGGAATTCCTGATATTTCCATCGGGGCGTCGATATAGTCTCGCGTCGTACCCGGGGTTTCGGAAACAATCGAACGATTCCTGCCCGTCAGGGCATTCATCAAAGACGATTTACCCGCATTGGGCGCGCCAACCAACACCATTTCGATGCCGTCTTTTAAAATCGAATTTCGTTTGGCGCTTTCCCTGAGAAAACGAATTTCCCGGGTCAGGCCGGAGATCGAGTCCAGGACCGCCTTTTGAGATTGAAAGTCGAGCCCCTCGTCTGAAAAATCCAGTTGCGCGGTCAAATCGGCCGCGATGTTCAGTACGCTGGATCGAAACTGGTGGATTCTCTTTTTTAAAAAACCTTCTTTTTGTAAAATCGCCTGCTGCAACTGCCGTTCGGTTCGGGCCTCGATAATCTCCCTGACCGCCTCGGCCTGGGTAAGGTCGATTTTACCGGCAAGAAAGGCACGTCGCGTAAACTCTCCCGGGTTTGCCTGGGTAAAACCAATATGGTATAAAACCTTCAGGATGTTCTTTAAAATGATCGGGTTGCCGTGGGCGTGAATTTCGGCGGACTCCTCTCCGGTAAAAGACTTTTTTTCTGAAAAAATCAATACAATCACATCGTCGATGAGGCGGTCCCTGTCGTAAATTCGACCGTAAATCGACTTCGAAGGGTGATCCCCCAGGTTTACAATAGACGTATTTTGTGGTTTAAAAATCTGCCCCAGCAGCCGGTGAGTTCCCTCGCCCGTGCACCGGATCACCCCGATGGCGCCGTGACCATTTGCGGTGGCCACGGCACATATCGCGTGCGACATATCAGACCGGGGAAAACGCTGATCCGGAATCGTTGTCGTTTTGATAAAAGTTGTAATGTTCCGGTTGTTCGTTTTGAACGCTTTCGGGAATCTCGTCGGATTCAAAATCCGGTTCGTCGTCGGAAACATCCTCCATGGCGTTAAAGTCCGAAGATGTTGTTCTCGATTTGGCCGAACCCTTTAATTTGATACGAACGCGCTTGTAAATGCCTTGTCCTTCGGATTCCGTTTCAACGACGCCGTCTTCCTGGAGGGCCATATGGACGATCCTTCGCTCATACGGGTTTAGCGGTTCCATCAACCGGCTTTTGTTGGTTTTCTTTACCATCTGGGCGATTTTCAGGGCGATATCGGTAAGGTAGTTTGCCCTTCTCTCCCGGTAATTTTCAATATCCAGAAGGATTTTTGGCGGCTCGCCGGTAAACTGCTGAACCACCAGGTTTACGATAAACTGAATCGCCTCCAGGGTTTTACCGCGTTTGCCAATAACGTAACCGGCCTGGTCGGAGTGCATGTGAATGTAGGTTTTACCGTCTTCGTTTTTTTCAATTTCCCCGACGGAAACATCGTAACCCATTTTCCCGGTAACCGAGATGATGGCCCCTTTTAAAATGGCGTTTTCGGGAGTCTTGTCTTTTATCGCAAAGATCCTGTACAATGACGGGTTTTTTGAACCCATCCCGAGGAATCCCCCGCCGCCGCCTTTTTTGAACATCTGAACGGTTATGTCGTCCGTTGATATGTCTAAAATTTCGGCCGCGTTTTTCAAGGCTTCTTTGTCGCTTGCCGCATTGATTTCTAGTATCTGCATTTTATATCCTTAATTTATTATTACGCGTTTTTGGCATTCTCTATCTTGTTGGTATAAAGCTGCTGAATGACCGATAAAAGGTTAAACATGATCCAGTATAACACGACGCCCGACGGAAAATTCCAGAACATCACAACCATCACCACGGGTATGATCTGCATCATGATTTTTTGATTTTTATCAGCCGTAACCATGGTATACTGGGTCTGTAAAAACTGGCTTACGGTCATGATGATCGGTAAAATATTGAGGTTCACCCCTCCGATCAATGGCAGGTTTTGACTAAAAGTATAAACCGTGTCCGGCTCCGAAAGATCGTTGATCCAGCCCGTGATAAAGGGCGAACCCCAGAGTTCATACGAATCGCTAAAGGCGCTGATCAAGGCAATGATGATCGGGATCTGGATCAACATCGGCAGGCATCCCCCCATGGGGTTGGCTTTTTCCTGTTTGTACAGTTCGATGGTTTTGCGCTGTTTTTCCTGCGGGTTTTTCTTGTACTTTTCGTTGATCTCTTTCAGCTTGGGTTGCAACACCTGCATTTTTTTCATCGACCGGGCCTGGGCCTGGTTTAACGGGAAAAAAACCGCCTTTAAGCCAAACACGAGCAGAATAATCGCGATACCGTAGTTGGGTATGACCTTGTACAACAGCTTTAAAACCATCACGATAAAATCGCGAATGGGCGCCGTGATGCCAAAGTCAAAGGCCTTGTATAAATCCTTGTGTAGAAGCTTGAACCTGTCGTTTTGAGCGATCAGCTCGGGGGACAATTTAAAAAACTTGTTTACCTTGGGCCCGGTATACACCATAAAATCATATTTGGCGTTTTGGCCGGCTTCGATGGTCAGGGTCCCCAGGTGGGCATGAATTTCGTTTTTCTTGTGGTTGTTGATGACGATACTTACGGCATTGAGAGGCATTAACGGTTGAATGGTCATGATCATAAATCGCGACGCCATTCCGAAATAGTCAATTGTTCCCTTGATGGTTTCCAGGTCGCCCAGGTTTTTGGGCTTTCCGCAGGAGAAAAAACCGGCGTCGCCTACCGTAGCCTCGATGGGCGTTGACTTGTAGTTGCCGTCGAGGTAATAAAAGCTTTTAAAGGTCTGGGTAGAGCTTGACGAAATGTTTTTAGGATAAGGTCCGATGTCGTTTTGCGAAATAAAGTACATCTCGGCTACATACAATCTTTTTTTGGACTTGTTTACCACTTCCCAGTTGAAGTCCCAGTAATGATTTTTTTTGTCAAACTTGAAGGTTTTCACCACATCGACAGGAAAGATGGCGCCATCGTCGGTTTTGGCATTGGCCGGGAGGGTCGCCTTTACGGTAATATACCGGGCATCTTCTACCACAGACAAACGCCACTGACTCGTTCTGAAAAATTCTTCCGACTGGGGGGTAAGATAAACGTTAAAACCAAACGGGTCCAGGGGTACGATTTCTACGTTGTTTTTCAACTGGTGATCGGCGTCTTTATGGCGCATGGATCGAATGGCCCCGCCCGTTGAATCGACCTCGATACTGAAGTACTCGGTTTCGATTTTCCTGACCTGGGCATTTTCACGCTGACCGGCGGTGGTAAAGTCGACGATTTTTTTGGCATCGGGTATGACTTGTTTGTCGTTGATGTCGGCCCAGACCGGCCAAAGAAGGGTAAAGAAAATTCCGGCGATAACAGTTCGTATAATTTTGTTAAGTCTCATGATTTTCGGATAAAAATAGAATAGAAGACCAATCGTAAATTGTTTTTTATTATCCGATTATAAACCCCGCCAATTATAGAGAGCTTAGGCATGAACCCATTTCTTAAGCAGAAAGAAAAAGTTCAATGCGATCGAAAAGTGGCTAGCAGGGTCACTGACGGTGACCCTGCTAGCCATTCACGGAGTTTTTCGAAGAAAAACGAAGCTTTTCGAGTAAAGCATTGAACTTTGGAGATGACTTTGTTATCACAATATAGTTCATGCCTAAGCTCTAGAGAGCCTGTGCGCCAACTGGCGGTGTTAATAACTAGAGTCCCGTTGTATTTTACATGAGAAATAAAATAGACTTGCTGGGCTATGATAATTTGGTTTGAAGACATTACGAGGCCTTGCTAATGAAAAGAGATATTGAGTCGTTAAAAAAGAATACCTTTGATGTGATCGTAATCGGCGGCGGCGTAACCGGGGCCTCCATAGCCTGGGATGCCTCCTTACGCGGTCTCAAGGTTGCCCTGATTGAAAAAAAAGACTTTGGCCATGCGACCTCGGCGGGAACCTCAAAGATGATTCACGGGGGACTGCGATACCTTGAAAAACTGGAGTTTTCGGTGGTTCGCGAGTCGCTCAGGGAAAGAAGGCTACTGGAAAGAAACATCCCCCATCTTGCCTTTCCCCTGCCCTTTATCTTACCGGTCTACGACTACCTTCCCCTCTCGCGGTTTATGCTCAAGGCCGGTTTAACCTTATACGACCTGCTCTCTTTTGATAAAAACGAACTTCCGTATTCCGAAAAGTTTTTGCCCAATCACCAGTGGTTATCCCGCGAGGCCGTCCTGGAACTGGAGCCCCGCATCAACACGCGCGGTCTCAAGGGGGCCTACCTGTATTACGACGCCCTGAACAAGTTCCCCGAAAGATCCAACCTGGAATATATCCTCTCGGCCTGTGACCAGAAGGCGGTTGTCGCCAACTATGTCGAATTTGCCGACATCCTCTTTGAGGGGCCGGAGAAAAAAAGACCGGCCAGAAACGAGATCAAAAAGGTAATCGGCGTCAGCGCCATTGACAAGCTTACCAACGAGACCTTCCCTATATCCGGCGATATCGTCATCAACGCCTCGGGCCCCTGGGTAGACAAGGTGTTATCCCGGTTGATCAAAAAACCCGCCCGGAACATTGTCCGGAGTAAGGGAATTCACCTGCTGCTGCCGAAAATCAACAACAACTGCGCGCTTACGATATCCACCCGGGAAAACAAACACTTTTTTATCATCCCCTGGCTTGACTACACCCTTCTGGGTACGACCGACCAGAAGTTCACGGGCGACATGGATAACCTTCGCGTGTCCAGGTCCGAGGCCCAGGAATTTCTAAACCTCGTTAAAACCTACTACCCCGTCGACATCGGTCTTTCGGGTGTTCTACATGCCTATGCCGGCATTCGCCCCCTGGTTGTCGGCGATAAAAAAGAAAGTACCTACAGCGTATCCCGAAAACACGAAATTATCGATCATAAGAAGACCGACAACATTGCGGGCCTGTATTCGGTCATCGGGGGCAAATGGACCACCTCCCGGGCGCTTGCCGAATTAACCGTCGACAAGGTTTTAAAGAATTCCACGAAACCCTTCGTGCGATCGGCCACGAAAGATACTCCCTTGATTGGCGAACGCTTCGAAGGCGGCTTTGAGAGCGCCCTTACCGAGAACATTCGCAAGATGAGTTCAACGCTTGACCCTAAACTCACCGAACGGTTGTTTTCGTATTACGGAAGCGAGTATGTAAAAATCATCGCGCTTTACAAAAAAAATTCAAAAAGTAAAAACCCGGTTCACAAGCTGGCACAGCATACGGTTGCAGAAATTGAACATGCCGTCGAAAACGAATCGGCCATAAAGTTAGCCGATTTTTTAATGCGCCGAAGTACGCTGGGAAACACCGGCATACCCGAGTCCGAGATATTACACAACATCGCCGACATCATGGGGAGCCTTCTTGGCTGGAGCAAACAGGACAGGCAAAACGAGATAGCCGAGTACCTTTCTACCTACCAGTTGAGCGACGATTAAGGGCGGGCCGAATTTCATTTTTTAAAAATGCTTACAGAAATTTCAAACGAGATCATACGCTTCTGTGGAGAACACCGGATTTCTTTGCATCGGGATCAGCCGCTGAATAAATTCACCACATTTAAAACGGGCGGCAATGCGGCGCTTTTTCTCATGCCCGATGCCGTAGAAAAATCCATGGCCCTCCAGGAATATCTTTCAACCCTTGAAGTCGACACGTTTGTACTTGGCGGGGGTTCCAACCTTTTAATCTCCGACGCAGGATTTGCGGGAGTCGTAATTAAACCGGACTACCCGGAAAACCTGGATTTTTTAACCGGGCAGGGAAATGACGGCGATGCAGATTTGGTTTTTCGCGCCCCTGCAAGCGCAAGAAGTTCCTTTGTGGGTAAAAAAATAAGTTCGATGGGCTTTGGCGGGCTTGAGTTTTTAACCACCATTCCAGGCACCCTTGGCGGCGCCCTGGTTCAAAATGCCGGCTGCTATGGATTTGAGATTGCCGATTCGGTTGAAAAAATCGGGATATCCGATAAGGGCAGTTTCAGGGAAATCGAAAAAGCCGATGCCGGGTTTGCCTACCGAAGCAGTGTCTTTAAACAAAACCCCGGCTGGTGGGTGCATTATGCGACCTTTCGCGTACAACGTAGCAATCTCGCCGGGATCAACGATAGAATCGCCCGGTACAAAGAACACCGCCGGACCAGCCAGCCGAAAAATCGCAAAAACGCCGGGTCGATTTTTAAAAACCCGCCGGAAGGAAAGGCCTGGAAATACATCCAGGATTGCGGGCTACAAGGATTTGGCATCGGGCAGGCCGAAGTTTCGCACGAGCATGCCAATTTTATTGTAAATACCGGCCAGGCCTGCTCACAGGATATTTACAAACTCATGATGCATATTCGCACAACCGTCGCCGAAAAATGTAACATTTTCCTCGAACCTGAAATTGTATTGCTTGGCCAATTTTAATGGTTTCGAACATTTGCAAGTATCACAAAACCAGACCTGGCCTGCGAAAATAAAAAGGGCGATGGAATTTCCCTTTGAGAAACCCCATCGCCCTTTTGTCGTCGACATATGGCGTGCGCGATTTACTCGGTACCCACCACGAATTGCGACTTATGGCCTTTCCATTCAAACGGAACGGCATAGGCCGGAATTTTCACCGGCAATTGGATGTTGTGATCTTTGCCCGTGACAACGATAGGAACAGAGATCTTAAACTCGCCAGAAAACTTGTCGCCGGCATTTCCGGATATATTATTTGCGACCTCGCCAATCATATCCCGGCGCAGGCTATCGTCTGGCGCCCCCATCCCCATAGCCACAATCAAATCGTCGAGCATGGCCGTAGAAACGGTAATATAAATTCCGCCTTTGACAGCGCCCGAAATTCCGATAATGGCCGAATAGTCGAAAAAGGTAAAATTGTCGCTCTTCAGGGCGGGAGCGTTTAAAACAACCTTGGATTCCGCAAATTGTTTAAAATAATTAACTACGCCGTCGGAGTAAATCTTTAAATCTTCTTCTTTCACTTTTTGCCTCCAGTATTTTGTTTATTTTGTCAGTCAATTGATGTGCAGCAACTGGTTTGATCAAATAACCGCTTGCCCCAAGGTTAATAGCCTTAACAACGGTGTCTTTAGATGATAATGCCGAAATCATTATAATTTTGGCGTCCGGTTTAATCTCCAGCATCTTGCTCAGGGCCTCGATGCCGTCCATTTCGGGCATGGTAATGTCTAATGTGACGATATCCGGCATGTGCTGTTTGAACATTTCAATAGCCTCTACGCCGTTAGATGCGTGAGCCACAATTTCTACCTGCGTAATAGCCAGATAGCGTTCAATTACTTTTCGAACAATTGTGGAATCGTCAACTATCATAATTTTCATATTCTTCTCCTTATTTTTTTTAAAAACCTGCGATACTCTATATTATTGAAGAACTTCCAGGGGAAACACGATGGTAAATTCCGTAAACTTTCCCTGGCTGTAATTGATCTTGAGATCCCCACCCAGGTTCTTGATTCGTTGTTTGATGATGTCCATACCGACGCCGCGACCGGCATGCAAGGTGGTGACAGCCGCCGTCGAAAAGCCCGGCTCGAATATCAACTTCACCAGCATCGCGTCTGTCCATTGCTCCAGGTCAGACTCGGAAATCTTCCCGCTGGCCACGGCCTTTTCCCGGATCGCGGCAAGGTCAAAGGATTTACCGTCGTCGCGATACGAAATCGTGTAGGTTTCGTCTTCCGATTTCATCGTGAGAGAAATGGTCCCATATTCATCTTTACCCGCCTGTACGCGAAACTCGGGATCTTCGATTCCATGAATGATCGAATTTCTCGTAAGTTGCACCAGGATATCTCGCAAAATATAGGCATAGGAAACATTGATTCCCGTAAAATTTACATGGTTGGCGACAAAACGCACCTTTTTACCTGTTTCTTTGGACACCCTTGCCACCAGTCGATTGAGGGCCTCCGGAATGGATTCCAGGGCCGACTTTCCGGCGCCGGGTTTCTTTTCCTGGAAGCCCTGTATGCGTTTGATGAGTTCCTGCAATCTCGTGTATACGTCTCGAACGATTTCCAGATCTTCGGTAAAGAGCAGAAAACTCTCCCGGGATATGTTCGGGTCTTTTCGCAGGGAGGCGATTTTCTCTTCAAACATATTCAGCTTCTCGGCAAAGAACTTTAAATCAAGTAATGCCGCGTTACCTTTCATCGAATGGGCGCTGCGGAAAATTGTCTCAATGGCGTCGACATGCTCCAGCCGTTCGGTTTCCTGGTGAATGACTTTTTCAATAATACCCAGTTCCAGTTCGACGCCGTCGAGAAAATCCTGGAGCATGGCAGGTCCCTGGTGAAGAATCGCCAGCATCATCTGGCTCTCGTGTTCGGCCTTAAGTTCGTTTTCACGAATCAGGTTTTCCATTTCGGCTTCTTTCGTTCCGTCTTTGATGCTGATGAGATAGCTGTTGCCCTCCTGCATCTGGTTGATACGCTTAAAGTCAAATTTTAATACTTTTTTGGAATCAAAATAACGGTTTTCAACGGTTTCTTCTTTTTCGAGCGGGTTGAGATCATGGATCATATCGTCTTCAATATCAATATGATCGACGGTCAGCATTTTCAGGTATTCTACAAGTTCGTGGATTTTTGCTTCCGGGAAATAGGCAGACAAAGCTTCGCTGAAAAGTTTTCCAGAAAGTTCAATCTCGCCCAGAATTTTTTTAACGGCTTCAGACTGTTGATTGCCAATATAATACTTTCTGTCGACCTCATGAATGATAAAGAGCCCCTCTTCTACCGAATTCATGATGGTGTCTTGTTCTTCTTTGGCAATTCGCAACTGAATGTTGGCATCGTATTCTTTTTTTAACAATTGAAGGCGAATATGACTGACAGCAACGGCAATTACCCCGGTCGAAAGCAAAAAGTACAGGTTATTGATTAAATTATTGATATGAAACGGCGCCGGGTTAAAGACATTGATTAAAACATAACTGGCTATAATGGGGGTTGCGATGAGAATCCCCAGCAAAAATCCCCAGGGCACCAAAACAACAAGGGCCATCATGATCAGGTTCAAACCGGCATAGTAGCTTGAGTCAAAACCGCCCAGCAGGTTGGTCATTTTCGAAATCATCACGCCGATCAACATCGAAATGAAAAATCCGAAATAAGCGGTATATCTCCGGGAAAATTTCAGCCGAAGTATAAAATACAAAACGATCAATATCAATGAAACAACAAATCGATAAACGGCAAAATCAGGAAACAGGTTGGATGGTACAATTACATAATCAAGGACTAAAAACAGGGGAACCAGGGTAAAGGCCAGAATGACAACGCCTTTTAACCAACTGATCCGGGTTTGTGACAGGTAGTCTATAAAGTCGTCAGAGAGGTCGGTTTTTTTTCTTTTCGCTATCATTTATTGTTGCTCGGTTTCGTATGTATTGAAGTTTAAATAGAGTCAAAACTTTCGTTTTTTTATTTATTTTCCCCTTTCACGTACATAAAAAATTTTTCTAAAACAGTATCTGGCCAACTACAACGGAGACAAACAAACTGTAAATTAATTTTTATTTGTCATTACCAAAAAAAATCCCAAAAATGACGAATTTTTGAAAATTCTTTCAGAAAATAGTGCTTGTTCCCTTGTTTGGTCATCTTTCATAAGGCCAATTCCAAGAATCTTTAAAAAATGCGCTTTTACTTTAAAATATTTACCCTTTTTGTTCTTTTTAACCTGGCCGAGAGACTTCAGTTTTCCCTGATGCACAAACTGCTCTGGAATTTAAGCCCCACAGAAATTTTCTACTCTTTTTTATTTGGCTTGAGGTTTGACATGGCGGTATCGGCGGTGTTTTCCAGCCTGATCTATGTTCTTTATTATGCCAGACAGCGCCTGACAAGGTTTAATATAGATACGGCGCTTTTTTATACCTGTATTACCCTGGGTACCCTCCTGTTTATAATTCATACCGGCGATACGATTTATTACTTTGAATCGGGACGCCATGTGGGTTACGAGGGCCTGGCTATGGTACACGAGACCCGGGAACTTACCCAGGTCGGCTTTACCCAGTACTGGTATGTGATCCTGGTCAATATGTTTATTTTAACCGGTTTCTACCTTGCCGTAAAGCGTCTTTTAAAGAGGCAGTCCTACGATGTTTCCGTAAACGGGTGGAAATCGCTGGTCCTGGAAATCAAATTCGTATCGTTACTTGTTTTTGCCGTAATCTGCCTCCGTGGCGGGTTTCAGCCCATCATCATGGCCCCCTTAAATGCCGCAGAAATGGGTAACTTTAACCAGTCCGCCATCGCGCTAAACGGCAGTTACAATTTCCTGTACGCGGTATCGACGGGCAGCAGGGCCGGCCAGGAAACCCGGATCAACTTCGCCCTGGATTCTGTAACCCGGAATTTGATTTTTAACCAGATGTACAAACCGTCCCCTTCCGTTAAAAACCGGCCATTTGCCAGGCACAATGTCGTGTTAATCTTTCTCGAAAGCTGGCCCCTGGTGAAAATGGAGAAAACATTTCAGGGAAAAGAAGTTACCCCTTTTTACAACAGCCTCAAACGCAAATCCCTGGTAACCAGGGGCTTGTTAGCCGGGGGGCACCGGACCGCCGAAGGGGTATTTTCAACCTTGTGCTCGACACAAAACCCCCTGGGGATGGCAATTCCCAATACCCAGCTGGCCCTGAATGATTACCTGTGCCTGCCGAAAATCCTTGCCGACCAGGGTTACCGGAATCTTTTTTTTCAAGGCACCTGGGAGAACCTGACCGGTATGGGGAGCCTGGTGAAGAAACTAGGTTTTCAGGAAAGTTATGGTAAAGAGCACATCAAAAATAGAAAATATGAAGAAAAGGTCTGGGGTGTGCAGGATCACGATATTTACGACTTTATGTTTGAAAAAATACGCCAGACACCCGAGCCGTTTTTTATCGGGGTCAATACAAACACCACCCACGATATTCATTTACCCGAGGGGGTAAAAAGCGAAATTATCGAAGACAAGGTGCTTGGCGTATTGCATTTTGCCGACGAGCAATTGGGGGAATTTTTCAGCAAGGCCGAAAAAGAGCCCTGGTTTGCCAACACGGTATTTGTCCTGGTTTCCGACCATACCAATTACGTACATTCCTCCCGGATTCAACAATATCTACTGCCGTTTTTAATCTATGCGCCGTCGCTGGTTCAACCGCAAAAAATCGAACGGGTAACGACACAACGTGACATTGCCCCAACCATTCTGGACATTCTGCACTTTCCCGGCGATCTACCGTCGTTTACCGGTAAAAGCCTGATGGGCTCCGGCGAGCCGCCGTATTTTTCGGATTATTACCATGAAGGTATTCTCGGTTGGGTGGAAAACAACAGGCTCATTGAAATACCCATCGGAAACCCTGAGAAATTTGTCTGTGCCGATATTCAAAACGACATTTTTAACCCTGAAGAGGTGGCTTGCGACCGCCAGGCCCTGGACATGCGGCGCCGGGCCATTGTGTTTACGGATATGGTTCAAGATCTGCTTTTTTCCGGTAAATCAACGATGTTTAAAAATCGCTTTTTATCGTTCGATCCCGGGTCATTACCTCCGGCGTCTTTACATCCGGAAAAATAAGAGCGCGTCCTAAAACCCATCCTGGTTTTTCAGGACGCGCTCTAAGTCTTTCGGAAATATCTTTTTTAGAATGCTGCCCTGATTCGATGAAACCTGATCCCCGGAAAGGGCGCAAGTGTCAAGCTTCGGCCTGAGCTTTGCGGATTAACCCGCTTTGATCTTGTCGAAGGTTTTAACGTAGTCGGGATGGTTGGTCCTCATCCAGGAGTCCCACCAGTTGAAGTAGAGGCCATAGTTGCAGTTGACCAGCCTGTGGTGCATGTTGTGGTGCGTCGAGGTATTGTTCCACCTGCCAAAGGCGTTGGATAAAAACCCCGCGGGGTACATTTCATAACCAAGATGACCGATCACGTTCATGATCGTCATAATGACCAGGAAAATCACGATGGCGTAAAGATGAATGGGGATGGTGAATATGATAAGGGGTAATATCAAAACCTCGAGGATGGTTTCGTACGGGTGAAACGCAAAGGCGGACCATGGCGAGGGATTCGTGGAGAGATGATGTGTCAGGTGTACCCTCTGGTAGATGCCCGGCAGGTGCATAAAACGATGGGCCCAGTAAAAATAGGCATCGTGAATCACGAGGAAAATCACCATCGAGAAAAGAAAATACCCAATACCAAATTCGTCAATTTGAAAATACATCCTGGTTTTGCCCATAAATGCCAGTTCCAGAATCACGGTTCCGGTGGTGGCAAATAAAAACATACTCACCATGGAGTTTCGAAAATCCCGCCAGAGATGAGATGCCTCGGGAAGCTTCTCCTGGATTCTCCATTTGGCGTATTTACGGGCGCCAAATTTCCACAGCCAGAGATAGGCAATACCCGCGATGATCACATAGCGGGCAAAAAATACAACGCAGATATACAACCAGACGACATACCAGGAATGATTCTGCAAAAACGAAAGCATCAGGCAAAATTAGAAGACCCCTGCGGCAAACCTATTCCTTTACCAAAACCCGGGTGGCCCCAAAAACGGTGTTGATTTCCAGCTTCAGGTAAAGATTTTTTTTGTCAATGGTTCCGGTGCTGTACTGGCTGTTGCCAAAGGTAATGTTATTTCCGTCGGGCAACTCGATCTGGCCAAAGGCGCTGACGGCGTTTATTCTAACCGGTGAGTCTTTTTTAATGTAGATCGTGTTTTCCCCGAAAACGGTAACGACCTCGACCCTTGCCCCGTCTTTGTACAAAGCGGGGTTTGTCAGATCGGTCACGCCCCTGCCGAAGACCACGCTATACTTGCCGCCAGGCTGGTCGACCTGAAAAGTCGAATCCCCAAAGACGGCATTGCGGGAGTCTGAAAACGACATCTGGCGTCCAAAGATGATGCTGATGCCGATTCCGATAAAGAAAAGGCCAAAAAATAAACGAAATACCGGAAAATCTATATTAAAGAAAATCCTGACCAGGATCGAAACCCCGATTAAAACCAGGAAAATACCCCAAAAAGCGCCCGTAAATATAAAACTCATTTTCACACTCTCCTCCCCTGCATTGGCATCTGCCCGTATAGGTCAGTTTATTTTATTTTTAATTCCAGTTTGTCAAGAAGACCGACAATTTCATCGGAAATTTCGGACAAATGATTTAACCCTTCTTTTGCCCCGTCGATGTTGTTACTTTTTTTGTCCCGCACAATCGAGTGCGTAAGCTCGTGAAGTTTCTTGTGTACGCGTTCGAGGGTGTTGATTTCCATCAGGTCCTTGTACTTGTCCATCCCCGTCGCATAAAGCCATTGCCCCAGTTGACAGTCGCGCTCCGAAACCAGTTCCTTTTCGTCGATCGGCCGGTCCTCCAGGATGTATTGTGACAACTTCCGTTTCCACATCTGGTGTTTCATTTTAGCAATAGTAAAATCTAACATGGTTTCTCCCGCAATCTAAATGATAATTTAAGGACTATAATAATATGTAATAACAAGATAGTCAATTATATAAAGTTTGAGAAGTTTTTTTTTCGTATACATGCTCAGCGGTCTGCGAGTCCTGTTAATACTTGAAGGCATGTCTTGAGATTTCGAAGTGGACGTATGGGGCTTGCCTATTACCTTGAAACCTATGGTTGCCAGATGAACGAATACGACAGCCTGATTGCGCATACGATTTTGCAAAACTCGCAGGCCTACCGTGTCCATACGCCGGAGGAGGCGCGGTTGATTCTCATCAACACCTGCTCGGTTAGAGAAAACGCTCACCAGAAAATCTACAACCGGCTGAAGTCGATTGCCCACCTGCATCGAAACGGGGCGAGAATTGCGGTGATGGGTTGTATGGCGCAAAGTCTTGGCGAGGCCCTGTTGAAAACGGACCTTCCGGTTGATTTTATCATCGGCCCCGACGAACTGCGAAACCTGACCTCGATTGATAAAACCGTCTCGGCGCAAAAAGAGCAGAAACAGGCCTTTGTAAAAAATTCCCGCACCGAGACCTATGACGACATCATACCCTCCATTGACCTCCACTCGGGATTTCACAGGGCCAGCCTCAGCGCCAACGTTGCCATTCAACGGGGCTGCGATAAATTCTGCACCTTCTGCGTGGTACCGTTTACGAGGGGTCGCGAACGTTCTCGCCCGGTTTCGTCCATCGTGGGCGAGGTACGCGCCCTTTCGGAGTGTGGCATTAAATCGGTCGTGCTGCTTGGCCAAAACGTCAACTCCTACCGCCACGAAGGTTCGGGGTTAACCGACCTTATCGAGGCGATCCTGAACGATACCGGCATCAGCAGAATTTATTATACCTCGCCCAACCCCCAGGACTTTCCCGAAAAGCTTATCGAAATGACCGCGCGGGAAAAACGTATCGGAACCCAGGTTCACATTCCCCTGCAGGCCGGCGACAACGAGGTTTTAAAAAGAATGCGGCGCGATTATACCCGGGAAGAATTTATCCGCCTGGTCGATAACTTCAAGAGCCGCGTCGAAGACGTCAGCATCTCCACCGACCTGATTGTGGGGTTTCCGGGGGAAACCCACGAGCAATACCAGAGGACCCTCGAGGCCGTCGAGATATGCCAGTTTGATTTTGCCTACATGTTTGCCTACTCCGAAAGAGACAATACAACGGCAAAGAAAATTTACCCTGACGACATACCCGCCTCAGAAAAACAGGAACGACTTGACGCGTTGATTCAAATGCAGTTGAAAATTGCCGACGCGAAAAATCAAAAGTACGTAAACCAGGTATGCGACATCTTGATCGAAGGAATTTCAAAAAAGAACCAGCTTGAGCTGACCGGGTCTTTGCTAAACAGTAAAAAAGTCATTGTACCGGTTCCCGCGGGCCAGTCGATCGACAACCTCCTGGGTAAAGAAGTAAAGGTATTGATCAACTCGGCAAACAGCCAGACCCTGAAAGGGGTTATTGTTTAAACGGTTCGGGCTTTCCGAGGTAGAAGCCCTGGCAGTAGTCAAAACCCAGTTCTTTCACCTTTTCAAAGACTTCGGCGTTGTCAATGTATTCGGCGACGGTTTTGTATTTCATTTCCCTGGCAAAATTTAAAATCACCCTTACGATTTTTTCAATATTTTTATCTTTAACGATATTTTTTATGAGGGAACCGTCCACCTTGACGAAATCAATATCCAGTTTCACCAGGTATTCGAAGTTGGAGTAGCCCGAACCAAAATCGTCGATCGCGATCATGCAGCCCAGGGCCTTTACTTTTTTAATAAAATCCTGGACCTCTTCAAAATCCTGGATATTTTCAGACTCCGTGATTTCAAAAATTAAATTGTTCTTTGATCCCTTGTACTTTTGAACCGATTCGATGATCATCTTGTTGATCCGGGGGTCGACAATGTCTTCGATCGACAGGTTTATGGAAAAATCAAAGGGATGATCTTTTGCAATATTCAGCACGCCTGTTATGACGGCGCTGGTGATATATGGGTACAGTTTTGACCGTTTGGCCGTTTCCAGGAAGGTTCCGGGTAAAAATATCTCCTCGTTGACATTGGTCAATCGCGCAAGGCTTTCGTATTTTGAAATCTCCCCGCTTTCTACCTCGTAAATGGGCTGGTAAAAAGGTACGATTCTGTTTTGCTTTATCGCGGTTCGCAGGATCATGACTTCGTTTAGGTTCTTGGCATGGCGCCCGATCAATTTTTCATCGTAAATATAATAACCCAGTTTCAATTCCCGCGCATGCTTCAGGGCCATCCTGGCTTTGTTTAGAAAACCCGGCTCATCGCCCGAATAAACCCCCATGCTCAACGAATAATGAACCTCGATGTCGTTTATTTTAATGATACTTTCTTTCATGACCTCCGCAAAAACATGCTGGGCGGTTTCATTGAGTTCGGCAGAACTTATGTCTTCTTGCGAAATCAATACATATTCGTCTTCGTATAATTTATAGAAAACAAAACTCTTCTGCAGATGCTTTTGTAAATTATAGACCCTGTCGGCGACTTCCCTGATTACGTTGCCCGAAATTTCTTCGCCGTAAAAATCAACCACGGCATGAAACATGTCAATGTTCAAAAGAATGGCGTTTTTTTTGACCGTAAATTCCATATCCTCCATCATTTTATTGTAATTCGGGTAACCGGTAAAGGTGTCGGTGGTTTGTTTTCGAATGGTCTTTCGCTGGTCCACAAGGCGCGTGATATCTTTTCGAAGCGCAATGTATTCCTTGATATTTCCGAACCGGTCGAGAATCGGGATAATGGTGGCCTCGACAATGTAATAGCCGCCGTCTTTCTTGCGATTTTTAACCGTACCATGCCAGACCTTTTTACCGGAAATGGTTTGCCATAACGTCTTGAAGGCGCTGTCGGGCATATCGGGGTGACGAATGATGTTGTGATTTTTGCCGATCAATTCAAACTGCGAATACCCGGAAATTTGCGAAAACCTTTCATTCGTATAGGTGATAATACCTTTGGGATCGGTTTTGGATACGATATTGCTTTCGTCGGCAACGGACTTGTATTGCTCCAACAGGTGTATATAATCTTTTACGTCCTCGCCCAGGTGCTCAAACTCATTTTCCGTCATCAAAATCCTCAAACCGCTTGTTATCATATCGATCACATTTGCGTTTATATGCAAACGCCCCCGAAAGAAGTGCTGTAAAATATTTTACATTGAAATTTTTCATTCAAAAAAGAAGAAAGAAAATTCTCAGTCCACACCTACGTGCATAAAAGGGCCTTACCAGTCAAATCGTTTTTATTTTCGGCCGGTGCACAGGAAAATAGAATAGGTTTTTGAGTTTTTCTCCAGTTGCATAACGGTTGTTGTGCGGACGTCTGCAAACCCGCATTGCTCAAACCAGTTTCGCATATTGTCGCGGGAAAAGCCGTTATGCTCCACACCTTCGGCTTCGGGAGGGTGAAAACTGCCGTCCTCTTCGTCAAGGTCGCAAATGGCAATAGAGCCGCCCTTCTTTAGCGCCCTGTGAAGGGATTGTAAAAGTTCTTCAGGTGCTTTAATATGATGTACGACCATCGAACTGACGATGACGTCGTAGGCTTCGTCCTGGAACCGCTCTCTGTTGAGATCCCAGACCCGGGCGCGGGCATTGGCAAAATTCTCGCCGAGGGCTTTTTTGTTAAACTCCTCCACCATGCCGGGGGACGAATCGACGCCGTCGAGGCGGGCAATATGCGGGTAAAAATAAAAGGACAGCAAACCCGTGCCACAGCCGAAATCCAGCATGACGGTGTTTTTTGTCAACGGGACATGTTTGTGAATGGTTCGGGCCGCAGCCAGGGCAATCCGGGTCCTCATCGAATTTTGGTCCCAGTTTTTTGACATCGTGTCAAAATATCCCGGTTGGTTTTCACCTGTTTTGTTTTGCGAATTCATATGAGCCTCACTTTTTACAAATTAATCACATTTTTATTGTGCGACTATATTAGTTTATTATAATATACTAAAAATACTAATTACCGGAGAATCTATCATGTTTCCATTTCAATTTTCCATAGACGAAATAAAACCCAACGAAGTTTTTCAAAAGTTAAACCAGGGTCAAGATCTTTTCATGCTCGATGTCAGAGAGCCTGACGAATTTGCCCAGATTCGAATCGACAATACCGTTTTGATACCACGGGGGGTTCTGGAAACCGGGTCTGCGGGCGCGGCTCAATACCAGGAGGAGCTTCAAATTTTGCAGAATTCAAAAAGCAAAGAAGTCATCGTTATCTGCCGCTCAGGCGTTCGAAGCCTTCACGCCGCAAAATACCTCAAGGATTCCGGCTTTGGCAATGTAAAGTCGATGCAAACCGGTGTTGTTGGCTGGGCCCAAAGCGGTCTTCCGGTATCGGGAAATATTCTGCAAAACGCCTGAGAACGCAAATTTCTGATTAATCGTTGCCGCGGTGATTTCGTTTTACATAGTGCATAGCAACTCATGAAATCACCCTTGCTGGCAGATTGCCACATACATGCCATTGCCTTTGATTCCGAAGCGACCCGAAATTACGGCAATATCACCTCGGCCGGGGGGATGCGAAAATACTCCCACAGCTATATCGCCCGATACCACGGGTTAAACTTAAAATCTCCGGACTTCAACGAATTGTACTTCACTAACCTGGATAGCCAGGTGAAACATTCCCGGGCGGTTAAAAAAGGTATCGTATTTGGCCTCGACGGTATCTACGATGCCAGGGGAAAGCTGGACCGGCAACGCACTTGTTTTATGATCACCAACGATTATGTCTATGACATGGTAAAAAAAAAGAAAAACCTGCGTTTTGCCGCGTCGATCAACCCCCTTCGAAAAGACGCCCTGGCGGAACTGGAAAAATCTATTGAGCGCAAAACCGCCCTTGTCAAACTTCTACCCAATGCGCAGGACTTTTCGCCGGACAACCCGAAGTTAAAAAAATTTTACCGCGCCATTGCGGCTAAAAAAATACCCCTGCTGGTTCATACAGGATACGAATTTGCCCTGAAGTCTACCAACCAGTCCTATGGACAGCCCGAAAAGTTTCGAATGGCGCTGGATGAGGGCGTAACCTTGATTGCGGCCCATGGCGGCGCCACGGGGCTTGTCTTTGTCGAACTTTTTAAAAAAACCCTCCTGGATTTGGTCCGCCGGTACCCGGATTTCTACCTGGACATCTCGGCCCTGAGCATCGCCACCCGGACAGGGATAATCCCTTTTTTACGATCCTGCCCCGAGCTAAAACCCCGGCTGCTCTTTGGAACCGACTACCCCCTGCCGATTCACTTTTACCCGTTTATTTTTTCCCTTGGTTTGAAAAAAATCGCCGAGATACGAAAGATCGGCAATTACTTTGATCAATACGCGGCGATCATGAACGAGCTCGGGCTTTTACCGCAAAAACAGTACCTGAAGTTTTAACGCGGCAAATGACGAAAACAGATTGACAGTATCGAAAATCATCCCGGTTGTATGCCATGATAACCCCCAGTATTGAAAATTTCATGACGAAAAGTCCCGTGATCATTCACGAAAACACAAGTCTTTCCCGGGCATGGGAGATCCTCAAGGAAAAGTCCTTTCACCACCTGCCTGTATTAAATGAAGACGACAATATCACGGGTATACTTTCTTCAACGGATGTACAAAACCTATCGGTACTGTTTAACAACTCCGACGCCCACGGCGATATTTCGCTGTTTCTCAACAACCTGACGGTAAAAGACGTGATGACAACCCATGTGGTTACCGTACAAAAAGATCAATCCGTCGAAGAGGCAAACGACCTGCTTTTGTCAAAGGGAATTCGTGCCCTGCCGGTGCTGGAAAACGGCAAGATCATCGGTATCATCTCGGAAACCGACGTTTTACACTACTACAACCAAAAGTACAAATCAGGAAAATGAAATTTTTCTACCAGCTCGTTTTAAATATCGTATTTTTTGCCATCTACGGTATTGTGGGCTCGCGGATCGTTTCCAGGACCTCGTATGCCGCCCTGCTTGAACCGGACGGCTCGCTGGTCTGGGGAAAGTTTGCCTTCGCCGTGTTTTTTTTCATCGTCGTCGCCCTTTTTGCGATCGCCAGCAGTTATGCCGTACTGGCCGGTGCAAAAGCCTCGCCGATGAAAAAAGGCATCGCCCTTGACGATACCAATATCGAGGTGACCCCCGAATTTGTCGTCGACGGAAAAGAAGAAACCCCCGAAAGCCTGATCGACATTGTGGCCGACAAAAGCGGGAAAATCTTCAAGGACCCCCCAAAAAACAAAATCAAAAAGAATATCAAAAAAAAGAAATAACCGTCTACTGCTTCGGTTATTTCTTTACAAGGGTTACTTCTTTACGAGACTTTTCAACGATAACTCGCGAAGTTGCTTGTCGTCTACGTCTGACGGCGCCTCGCTCATGAGGCATTGACCGCGCTGGGTTTTCGGAAACGCCATGACGTCGCGAATCGATTCGCGGTTTAAGGCCAGCATCAAGAGACGATCGACGCCAAAGGCAAGACCGCCGTGAGGCGGCGCGCCAAACTGAAGGGCCTTGAGTAAAAAGCCAAAACGCGATTCGGCGTCTTCGGGGGCGATGTTTAAAACGTCAAAGATGGCCTTTTGCAGTTGGCTGTCGTGAATACGAATGCTTCCCCCGCCAACCTCGACCCCGTTAATCACAAAGTCGTAGGCGTCTGATTTAATCCCTAGAAGTGCAGCCTTAACCTCGGGGGTCATGCCGTCTTTGATCAGGCCTGCGGCGGTAATTAACTTATCGATGTCGGCTTTAACGGGCGAGGTAAACGGGTGGTGCATACTTTGCAGTCGTTTTTCGGCCTCGTCATATTCAAACATCGGAAAGTCAACAACCCAGAGCGACTTGTATTCGTCTTCTTTGTACATCTTAAATTTCTGGGCCAGTTTCAGGCGCAAATTGCCCAATGTGGCAAAAACAATACTTTCAGAGTCGGCGGCAAAAAAGATGATATCGCCGACCTTTGAAGAACAACGTTTGATGAGTTCGGCTTGAGCGGCCGCCGGTATGAATTTTGCAACAACCGAATCCAGGCCGTTTTCGGTATGTTTGGCCCAGGCTAGCCCCTTGGCCTTGAAATCCTGGGTGACCCAGTGGGTCAGGTCGTCGATGTCTTTTCGCGACAACTGCGCCCCTGCCGGTACGCACAGAGCCTTTAAACGCCCGCCGGTCGAAACGACCTTGTTGAAAACCTGGAACTCGGTGGTCGAGGCCCAGTCGCCCAGCTCGACCAGTTTCATCTCAAAGCGAATGTCGGGCTTGTCCGAGCCGTAGTTTTCCATGGCGTCATGGTAATCCATAACGGGAACCTTGTCGCCAATGTTGATGTTAAACGTATGCTTTAGCGCCACACGAAGCATTTGCTCCATGTGGGCCATGATCATGTCGCGGTCGATAAAGCTCATCTCGATGTCGATCTGGGTAAATTCCGGCTGACGATCCTTTCTCAGGTCTTCGTCGCGAAAGCAACGGGCGACCTGGTAGTAGCGTTCGGTCTGGGCCACCATGAGAATTTGTTTGAAGATCTGGGGCGACTGCGGCAGGGCATAGAACTCGCCCGGCATGATCCTTGACGGCACCAGGAAGTCACGGGCGCCCTCGGGGGTAGATTTGTTCAAGATAGGGGTTTCGATTTCCCAAAAACCAAGATTGTCTAAATAATTTCGAATTTGATGAATAAACTCATGACGTTTTTTCAGAGCCGTCTGCATGGGGGCGCGGCGAAGGTCAAGATAGCGGTACTTCAAACGATTGTCTTCGGAAGCCTCGGCCTCGTGCTCCGAAAGAGGAATCGGCAGCGGCTTTGACTTGCTGAAGATTTCCAGGGTCGCGGCCAAAAGCTCAAATTCCCCGGTGGCAATTTTGGCATTGACCGCCTCGGCCGCGCGCTTTCGCAACTTGCCGTAAACCATGATAACGTCTTCGGCCCGCAGGGTATCGGCCAGCTTTAAAAGCTCTTCGCTTACCGCCAGATCAAAAACGACCTGGACAATTCCGGAACGATCGCGCAGGTCGACAAAGATCACCCCGCCCTGGTCGCGATAACTGTGCACCCAGCCGGTAACGGTAATGTCTTTATCAATATGTTCTTTGGTAAGCGTTCCACAAGGGATTCGTTCTTTTAAAATGGCCTTCATACCGGGAACTTTTTGTATAAAAGACAAGCCGTCAACTAATGTTACTGATGTTCCGACCAAAGTTCGGCCATCAATTATAAATGCCACCTTTTCTTGCAAAAGAAAAGGTGGCGCCAAAAGATTGCCCCAGGCTTTGCCATCCGGGCAAGGCCTGGGGGCTTCTGTGCATCCTGGTATACTCGAGATAAGATTTTTTCTGACTTCGTGTTTGGTTTTAGTTACTCAATTCAAACCAAATTTATACCTCTTATTTTAATAATAGTTCCTGCATTAGATCAAAAAGATGGCGTGCCTTTAATTGATTCAGCGAATCATAATGTTTACCAGTTTCCGATTTATTTGGTGAATTTTTGTAAAAATCTATAGCATACGTAGATGACCATACTATTTCAAAATGCTTTTCTTCTGCAAATTCCTTAACATCTTTTACTGTCTGACCTTTTGTTCGTGTTGCGCAAAAAATTAGATTGCAAGTAAATTTAGTCTCTAAATCTACCAAATTTTTCTTTATATTAGAACCAGGGTCTCCGCAACTTTCAATGGCGATAAATTTACCGCTTAATTTAAAAACATACCGAAAGTCTCCTTTCTCATGAACCTTATCGTTTAATGGCTCAACTAATTCGGGAAATTTTTCCTTTACAAGTTTTTGCAATTCTCTCAAAGTACTTGTTTTACCATTGCTTGCCTCATTTTTTAAGACGATAACCGTTTTCATATTAAATTTTCTCCTTTTAATTATAATGAAATTATTCAACTAAATATGCTAATGCAAATACTATCGGTCCTGATTAATCTAACTTGAATCGATACATCAGATTAATGATTTGACACAATATTTACGGCAAATAATTCAAACGGTTATGGATATATCGCAATTTGGTCACGAAGGATCGCTCATCTTGATGGTGGTTTTATCGCTAACGTCGATTTATGCGTTTATGGATTCGGGTTTTATGAGTTCCATGATTTTTGATATTAAAGAAGTACGGGATAACAAACAATACTATCGGTTCATGACTTCCGGGTTTGTGCATAATGATGTGATGCACCTTGGGTTTAATTTATTCTCGCTTTATTTTTTCTCGCAGGATTTAGAGGAATATTTTGGCATGATGGTACTGTTTGGTATCTTTGGCATTGCAACGCTGATGGGCAGCCTGTTCTCATTTGCCAACAATTACAAAGAAAGTCAATACCTTGCGCTAGGGGCCTCGGGCGGAGTCATCGGGGTAATTTTTGCCTCCATCCTTGTATTTGAGGACATGGCGGTTATCATGCCCTTTGTACCGTTTGAAATCCCGGGGTATTTATACGCCATATTGTACCTGCTGTATTCGCAGTATTCGATGAAAAACAAAGAAGATAATATCGGCCATGATGCCCACATCGGGGGCGCCATTTCGGGTACGATTTGTATGGTACTGCTGGTACCCGAGATCCTGTTTACAAGGGGATTATTAATCGCGGGGATCTTTTTACCCCTGGCAGGTTTTTTTATTTTTGAAAAATACTTTTCCCGAAAGGCAAAATGGCAGCGGTCATTGAACCAGAATAAGAATGTAAATTAAAGATTTCGAGGCCAGCCCAATCCAGTGTATCCTGCTATCATCTCATGCAAGACCTCGAACAGCCATTGTTTCTGAGCCTGAATTTATTGCGGCGAATCTGCCAGCGTCCGCAGGTATTTGCCATTTCAAGCGAAATGGTCGCGAGTTTCAAGAGTCTCAGGCGCCAAACATATGGACAACGAGTTTGTGCCAGGCGGCCCCGGGTATGTAAATACGCTTGCCTGTTTTAAATTCGCTGGCGAGGTTGTCGTCGGTTATGCGATATAGCTGATGGGTTCCGGTCATTTCGCGCTGCCCTGGGCCGATATCTTCGTTGTCGTTTGCCACCAGGCTGTCAAAGATCGCCCTCGTTGAAGGGTTCGTCAGGTTAAAAACTTCACGGCCGTCCAGGATAAATTTCTTTAAGTTATGCGCCCTGGTTTCTGGGTCCTCCACAAAGTCGCCGTCGGTAACCGCGATAAAACTTTTATAAACGGCCACCCTTTTAAATACCATAGCGGCCGTATAGGGTATATCGGGCGAAAAGGTCGTATTAAAATACAGCACCCCGTTTGGTTTTAAATGTTCTTTGCAAAGTTGTAAAAACTCAACGGATACGAGATTGTTGATCTGGTTTCTCCAGTGCCACGTGGTATTCATCAAAATAAAATCATACTTTTTACCCGGGTTTCTCAAGAGCCATCGTCTGCCGTCGTCGATATACGTCGTTATGCGGGGGTCCTCGAGAATCGGGCTGACCTCGGGGTATCGCTTGATCAGCTCCAGGTACCCGGGGTTAATCTCAATGACGTCAATTTTTTTAATTTCGGGATACATCGCGGCGACCCGTATCCAGGCTCCCCCGCTGAGGCCAATCGAGAGCATCTCCGAAGGATTTTTCTGTAAAGTGGGAATCTTGTAGGCCCTGTCTATGCCGTTGTTATTTCGTTCATTTTCCGGGTAAATATTGAAGGAGCCGTCAAACATCCCACCGCCGTAAATCGTGTCGGAAAATCCCGTCTCTGAGGGAGTTGTGCTGATGATGCCGCTTCGGTTTTCTATCACGTTACTGAAGTGCTGTTTATGGTTGTAGTTTTTCTTGAAAAACAGCCGCTCAAAAAGTCCGTTATACAAAAACGAGCCGCCAAATAAAACCAGGAAAATTGCGCCGGCATAGGCCGCCTTTCGCGAAAACGGCAAGGTTCTCTTGTCGGCATCGATAACATAATAGGCAATCGCCGTTGTCGCCATGGTCACCAGCGTGATAATGACCATAATTTTTTCAAATGATATGACGTCAAAAAGCCAGAACCCGATCACCAGCGGCCCGACGGCTGAGCCGACAATATTGGCAAAATAAATTCGCGAAACCGATACGCCGACGGCCTCTCCCGAGCTCGTGGCGTAATGCGCCAGCAGGGGAAAAATCAAACCGTACAGGTAGGCGATAAACATGATCGATAAAAACATAAACAGCGGGGAATCGTTAAGTACATACACATTCAGCCACGAATTCAACGGCACCAGGATATAAAAAACCAGCGACGATGCCGCCAGGGCCTTGACAATGTACAGCATCACCTGGTCGGGCGAATACTCAATGCTGATTTTACGGGCCTTGTTGGCGCCAAAGGCGATTCCGAAAAGAAAAAAACCAAGCAGGGCGCCAAAGACATAACTTTTAGCGCCGGTTAAAAACGAAATCAGGTTGGTCCAGATAATTTCATGACTCAGCGAGATAAAACCGGTAAGCGCCGATAAAAGCAAAATCATCGCGTACTTGCCCCGCCCCAGCGGTTCTTTTAAGCCTGCCCCGGCCCCCTGTGAGACGTTGGCCGCCTCTGAAATCGTGATGTTCTTGATCTTCATCGCCACGAGTACCACGACAAGGTTGCAAAATACCGCCGTCAGAATGGAAAATTTCAAACCGGCGAGGTACAACAAAACAAAGACCGTAATAAACGAGGCGATGGCCGAACCCAGGGTATTGATAAAATATAAAAACGAAACCGATTCCCCGACATTGTGAAGCCTCTGGTGAATGTAGTTTACCAGAATGGGAAGCGTCGCCCCCATAAGCGTTGTCGGGACAAATAATAGCGCATAGGTTGAAATCCCCATTACCCAGAGCGGCGAATGCAGGGTAATCCTGGTGACGTAGTCTATTAAAGAAAGACTTGCCAGTCCGAAAAGACCAATGATGAACTCGCAGATAACAAACAACTCAATGGACCTTGCGGGGAAAACCTTCGAGAGATACCCCCCGATGAGCGAACCCGCGCCCAGGCCGAACATAAACACCGAGACGATGATCGTGACAGATTCAATATTGACCCCGAAGGTTCGAAACAACATCCGCTGCCAGATGATCTGGTAAATCAACGCGGCAAAACCGGAGACAAAAAACAAATAAAATATTTTTTTTATGTCGGGATGTTCCTCTACGTCGGGCAGTAGTACCTTTAACGGAATAAACCGGATCAGGAGGGCAATTTCGGCAAGCAGAAATATCGAAAATACGGCGCCCAGGTCCAGGTAGATACCAAAGTACCCCATCGCGGTCAGTAAAAAAATATAGAAAGGAATGTTGGCCGCCTTTTTAACGGACTCGCTGTTTAACCCAAATTTTCTATCAATAAAACCAATAATACCCCGACGAAAAAGATAAAACACGATTATACAGAGAACCGGCGACAATACCATTCTCAAGGTCATCGAATTGTAATTCCAGTTCTGGCTGGAAAAAATATGTATGATGTCAGATTTACCTGGTTTCCAGTTGGCGCTTACAAGCCAGTTCATTTGCGCCGAAATACCGGTAACAACTGCGGTAAAATAAAAACCCGCTTCGGAGAGATATTTTGTCCATTTCGTTGACCCGGACGACAAAGAATATTTCATAGAGACGGATTTCTTTTGAGAAACAACCGGTCAATTCCAAAGCCCCGCATCCGTTGCGGCCCGCCTTCGGCGTACTTGAAAAGCCTGCTTTTGGTTTTCTTTTTGACCTTTGGGGCCAATTTCGGGACTTTTTAGACAGACCCTTTTAGCCACTTTTCGATCGCATTGAACTTTTTCTTCATTCTATGAAATACGGTCAGGCCCAGGCTCTTTATTCAAACCTTGCCAAAACAGAATAGCCGTGTTCGTCGAAGAGCCCTTCTTCCTTGCTCATGTGGGTAATCGGGTCACAAGAGGCCTTCAACCCGTCGCGCGAAACTTTCTGGTACGTGATGCGCCTGAAAAAACTGTGAACGCTTACCCCCGACGAAAAGCGCGCTGCACGATTTGTCGGCAAAATATGATTTGTACCGGAAAAATAATCCCCGATGGCAACCGGCGCAAAGGGGCCGACAAAGACGCTGCCTGCCGATGTTATTTTTTCCAGAACCTCGTTGTCCTGCGCGGTTTGAATTTCAAGGTGTTCGGGGGCGTATTCGTTTGAAAAATCAATGGCCTGTTGCAGAGAATCGACAAGCAGAATTTTACCGTTTTTTTGAATCGAGTTTCGGGTAATGGCCTGGCGATCTTTTCTTTTTTCAAGGGCCAGTTCTATCTGTGCGATCGTTTCGTCTGCGCGCTGCTGCGAAGTACATAGTAAAATAGCGGAGGCGTCTTCGTCGTGTTCGGCCTGGGCCATCAGGTCGTGGGCCAGGTAGTGTGGGTTTGCCGTTTCGTCGGCAATGATCAGCACTTCGGAGGGGCCGGCAAACGAATCGATTCCGCAATAGTTATTTGAGAAAACATAGTTTTTGGCTGCGGCGACAAACTTGTTGCCGGGGCCGTAGATGTAGTCGACCGGGGCGAGATTTTCTTCGGGTATTCCATAGGCCATGGCAATTACCGCCTGGGCGCCCCCGGCCTGGACAATCCGGTCGGCCCTGACAAGGTGGCCCATCGCCCGGACAATCTCCGAAACCTCCCCCGTTTCGCCGTTAGGCGGGCTGACGATACTGATGTCCTTGACGCCCGCGATTCTTGCCGGTATGACCCCCATCAGGACCGTCGACGGGTACAGGGCCTTTCCCCCGGGTACATACAGGGCGACCCGGTCAAAAGGAACAAACTTCAAACCAAGGATATTTTTACCAATTTCGGTTTCCATATTTGGTGGAACCTGTTTTTCGTGAAACGCCGTAATATTTTCGACGGCCCGGGCAAAAGCGGCAATTACCTCCGGCTTTGATTTCAGGACATTTCTATACGAAATCTCCATGTCTTCACGGGTGACGACAAGTTTGTCCGGTTGGCATTTGTCCCACTTCCGGGTATACTCCAGAACCTTGTTTTTCGTCTGGATTTTCAGGTCCTGCCCCAGGGGTAAGACGACCTCCTCCATAACGCGGGTCAGGTCAATGGACTTTCGATATACAATGTTCTGAATTTCTTCCTGTGAAAGATCGCTTAATCGTACGGGTGTTATAATGGCCATAGGTCAGCCTTTGTTAAATATTTAGCCTGCAAAGCCTGAAAATTGTGAATTGGCAATTTCGCACCGAAGCAGGGATAGGGAAAAATCCCTATCCCTGCTTCGGAGTTCGTTTTTCCGGGCTCAGGGGTTTGTTAAAATACATGTCGCCGTTATCTGCCGAAATGAGGTTGCCTGCCGCATCGGTCAAAGGTTCGTCGCTTTCGTGCCAGCCGCGCAGGCCGGTTTTCAGAGAGTACACCTTTTCAAAACCCATCTGCGAAAGGGTATGGGCCGCAAGGACGCTGCGGTTTCCGGAGCGGCAAATCACGACAACGGTTTTCTGACGGGCCTCGACAAGTTCGGGCAGCGTCTCTTCGTAGTCGTAGTCGCAGGCGGCTTCAAGAATCCCCCGGGGAACGTTGAGGGAACCTTCCACTTTCATCGAGTCAAATTCATAGGGCTCCCGGATATCCAAAAGAAGAATTTCTTTTTTATCGAGACGACCCAGCATTTCCCCCAGATCCCAGGGGAACAATTCCTTTACCTGTGGTATCAAATCTTTGACAAAATCCTTGTATGTTTTTTTCATAGAGACTCTTTTTCATTAATTTTAGGATATATCCATTATGGTCGGGTTCTTACAAAAGATATTCCAGCACCGAGTTGATTTCTTTTAAACCGCCCAGCAGATTCTTCGAAGAGGCGGCAAAGTTCATCTTGCGCGGGTCGCTTTCATCGAGAGAAAATCTTTTGTCTTTCTGAATCAGCCGGACGATTTTTTCAATTCCCGCAGAGATGGCCGGAGACGCCGTAAGAGAAAATACCATCCCCTGGTTTTGCGGTTTTTCGGGCAATTGACAGGAGATCCGTTCAAATTTAAGGGCCTTGCCGATAAGCCGGAGTTTTTCCTGCATGAACATACTTTCGACCGGCTCCGGAACATCCCCAAAACGGTCGCTCATGTCCAGGATCTGGTCGTCGATTTCGCGAAGATCGGTTACGGACGTTAGTTTTTTGTAAAACTCCATCTTCTGGCGTATGTCGGGTATATACTCGTCGGGTATGAAATAGTTCTGGGGAACGCTCACCGTACACTCGAATTCTTCGGGCTTTACCTCGTTTTTTAATTCGGACAATTTGTCATGCAGCATGTTGATGTAGAGTTCAAAACCCACCGCCATGATGTCGCCGCTTTGCTCTTTACCGAGAATATTTCCGGCGCCGCGAATCTCCAGGTCCTTCATGGCAATCTTGAAACCGTCGCCCAGCCCGTCGTACTCCATCAGGGTGTTCAGTCTTTTCTGGGCCTTCTCGGTCATCACCTCGCCATGGTGGTAAAAGAAATACGCATAGGCCTGCCTGTCGGAGCGCCCCACCCTTCCCTTGATCTGGTACAACTGGCTCAAGCCAAAGGCATGGGCGTTTAACACGATCAGGGTATTGGCATCGGGCAGGTCGACCCCCGATTCAATGATCGTGGTAGACACCAAAACGTTAAATTTCTTTTGATAAAAATCGAGCATGCGACTTTCGATATCGTCCTCCGACATCTGCCCATGCATGACCAGAACCGACGCCGCCGGAACAAGGTTTTGAATGCGCGAGGCCTGTACGTCGATCGTCTGTACCCGGTTGTGCAAAACAATCACCTGGCCGTCGCGCGCAAGTTCGTGCTTGATCGCCTGGCGCAGGATCTCGTCGTTTTCTTCCAGGACATAGGTCTCGATCTTCAACCGGTTTCGCGGCGGCGTTTCGATAATCGAGAGGTCGCGAATGCCGATAAGCGACATCTGCATGGTTCTGGGAATCGGGGTGGCGGTCATCGTAAGGCAATCCACATTGGTTCGCAGATTTTTAATATGCTCCTTGTGCTTTACGCCAAATCTTTGTTCTTCGTCAATAACCAGGAGCCCCAGGTTTTTCCATCCCATTTTGGAATTCAAAAGACCGTGTGTTCCAATAACGATGTCGACGTTGCCCTTTCTGGTTTCGATCATCACCTTGGCAATCTCCGAAGGGCTGCGAAACCGGCTGATCATTTCGATTTTGACCGGGTAGTTCTCAAAACGTTTCTTAAAAGTATTGAAATGCTGAAAGGCAAGAATCGTCGTCGGGCATAAAATGCCAACCTGTCGGCCCGCCATCACGGCCTTGAAGGCCGCACGTATGGCCACCTCTGTTTTGCCAAACCCGACGTCCCCGCAGACCAGGCGATCCATCGGGCGGTCAGACTCCATGTCTTTTTTAACCTCGTTGATGGCCATCAACTGGTGTTCGGTCTCTTCAAAGGCAAATGCCGCCTCAAACTCTTCCTGGTATCTAGTGTCGGGGGGATATTCGATTCCCTTTGATTTTTCTCGCCTGGCGTATAACTCCAGGAGTTCTGCGGCCAGTATCTCGACAGCCTCGCTGACCTTGCTTTTCGTCTTTGCCCAGGAGGATTTTTTGCCCAGGTAGTCAAGCCGTGGATGCTCCGACGAGCCGATGTATTTGTGTACGTACTGAAGCTGGTCGATGGGTACGTAGAGTTTGTTGGCCTCGGCAAATTCAATCTCGATAAAATCGCGCTCATAACCGGCCACCTGCATCCGCCGGAGCGACTTAAAGCAGCCAACGCCATAGTTGATATGGACCACGTAATCGCCGTTTTTCAGGTCGGTAAAACTTTGAATGGCAGCGCTGGCGTTTTTTTGCAGCCTCGTGGTTCTCGAGGACTTTCCAAAAATATCCTTTTCGGTTAGCAGAACAAATCTATCGGTTTCGAAACCTTCGTCAAAGGGCGCCTCAAGGATATACAAATCGCCCAACGTATGCCCATAACCCGAGATAATATGGTGCAGCCGGTCAATTTGAATGTTGCTTTTGGCGCTGATAAAAATCTTTTTTTCCCCAAAGGCGCCGTTTTTAATATCCTCCAGGAGACTTGAAATCTTGCCCTTGTATATGGGGGAATGCTTCAGGAAAACCCGCAGGTCGTCAGGCGACACGGTCGTTGCCGAAATGCGAATTCTACCCGAGGTTTTTTCGTGAAAGCCCGGCGCGTCCAGGAAAAGCTCGTCTTTATCGAGCATGAACCTGTCATCGTCGCGGTTCCTTAAAAACGTAATTTCGTCTTCAATGCGCGTAAGCCTTTCGTCAACCCGGGCGTCCTCTACGGTAAACAGGCTGTCGTGTTCGCCAAAGTAATCCAGAAACGAAGAGGTTTCATATATCAAAGGGAAAATATCCCAGAGACCGGCAAGGTCTTTTTGCTGATTTGGGTCATGGCCGCCCGCCAATTCACTTTTTTTTGATCTTGTGGAATCGCCGGTAAACGATGTCAATACTGGCGGCAAAATTATTTCTTTGGCTAAGTTTTTTTCTTTGATTTTTTTGGCCAGCAATGCCAGGTCCTCGGGGGCAACCGTCAGGTCATGGCGCGGGAAAATTTGAATCGAATGCAAAGACCCGGTAGATTTCTGGGTATCGGGGTCAAACAAAACAATACGCTCCAGGTCGTCGCCGAAAAAATCCAGGCGAACGGGGTTAAAAAACAGGGGCGAGAAAATATCTATGATGTTGCCCTTGATGCAAAACTGGCCGTAGTTTTCTACAAGGTCAACGCGTTCGTAACCCAGCTTTTCAAAAAATTGCGCCAGGGTATGAAACCCATACTTTTCGTGAACGTTAAACGAAAGAACATTTTTTTCAAACGCGGCCTTGCCGGGAATTTTTTGAACGACGGCATCGACAGACGTTATGATCAACCGGGACTTTTGCTCCGAAAACAGACTCGACAGGGTTCTGGCGCGTTCGGCCTCTTTGCGGGAATCCGGTTTCGAATAGGTAAAGGGCAAAATTCCCCAGGAAGGGAAATACAGAATATTTCCCGACTCCGGCGCAAGATTGGCGGCATTTTCCCGCAGGTATACCAGGTCCTCGTACAACTTTGACGCCGACAAATCGTCCGTTGTAATGAATACGAGATTTCTTTCTCTTTCGCCCTTTTTACCGGCTTCGGCAGAGCGTTGGGCGATAGCCTCAAAAATGTGGTAGAGGAAAAAGGCAAGCGAACCTTCAAGAACGCCGGCGACTTTCCGCTGCGGCGGCAACTTTTTATCGGCAAGAAAGGCGGTCAATTTTTCAAAGCCGGTTTTATACTGGTCATAAAAAAGTTTATACAGGTACGCCGTTTTATCGGCATCGGTTTTTAGCCCGGTTGGTTTTGATATTTTCGGCAAAGGATTTACTTTTTTTTCGGACTTCATTATGACTCAGGTTAAAATTGTTCTATAAATTTATATTTCAAACTCAGGTAATGCGTTGGGTGATATTCTTTTGATTTTTTTTGTAATAGGTTCGTTCGTAATGCAAAGGGGGATTGGCCAAACGCGAGGCATGCGCATTTTGTGAGGCAAATTGTCGGCAGGCTTCGTAGGCCACAATGGCGGCCGAGTTCGACAGGTTCAGCGAACGCACGCCCTCGCCCCACATCGGAATGGCAACGGCATGGGGTAGAATTTTCAATAACTTTGGCGGCAGCCCCCTGGTCTCGTTTCCCAGTAACATGATATCGCCGTCTTGAAAAGAAAAATCCCAGTAGCTGACCGGCGCCTCTTTGGTGACGGCAATTACACGGCGATATTTGTATTTTTGATAGTAGTTCTTAAACGACGAAAAATGTTCAAAACGAAGTTTATCCCAGTGGTCCAGGCCGGCCCGTTTCAGGGCCGGTTCGTCCCAGCGAATCGGGGTCTTGCCGACGATGTGCAGGTCGCAGTCTAAAGCCACGCAAAGCCTGGAAATATTGCCCGTATTGGGCGGTATCTGGGGTTTGTAAAGAGCGATTGAAAAGTTTGCCATCTTAATATTTTTTTAACATGCGCAAAAAGGTCGAGAAACCATGACCCTTGTTGATGATGTCGAGATACCAGTCGAGGTACCTTAAATCAACCGGGGCGTTCTGGGGGCTTGCCGGCAGGTCATAAAACTCGTCAAACCGATCAAGCAGATGCCCAAATTCGTGAACGGCCATCATACTGATCACGGGCAAAAGAAGGTTTTCGTCGATTTCTCCCCGTTGGCGGGTAAAGTACTTGTCGGTTGAAATAAACGGCATCAGGGTCAGCACAATTGCGCCCTGGTAGGAATTGTGAAGATTGTTCTCGGTAATCCCCGAGGTGATACCGCCCCGGTTAATCACATAAAGGGGCATCTGGTCGTCAGCCCCGGCAATAATACCGTTTGTGATAAAAAAGTCGGCATCCTGGGCCTCGTTTAACAGGGCGGACCAATACGTATAATGCTGGGTAAGTTCATACTGACCGTCCCGCAAAAATCCCTTACCATTGTTTACGGCAACCTTGCCAAGCTGCTCATGTTTTTCCAGAAACTGGTTGTAAAAATATTCTGTTAGCAAGCCGACATTTTTTGAGGTGATCGATTTGTCGGTAACGTATTTTTTTATGATCTCCCAGGGTTTTTCTTTAACGGCCGCAGCAATGGCGCTTTTCAGCCGAATTTGATCGGCCGCATTTTCCAGGTGCAGAAAATGTTTGCCGATCAAATATTGAAAGTGCGGTTTCTGAAATACCCTGGATCGTTTTTGAAAGAAAGGCAGAATGTTTTCTTGGCCCACGTCAACAAGCTTCACGGTATAACCCAGGTAGTAGCTCAGGTCGCTTTCAATCTGCTTGTATAGCTGGGCATACTTTTCTTCGCTGAAATCTTCAAACCGCGGATCGACAACCCGCTTGACGCGAATTTCGTACTTTGTATCGCCAGGCAGGTTTCGTAATTCGGGAATGGCGGCATAATACGCATCCCATGCTTTCTTGTTTACTTCGGTGGCCACGCTGCTGTCAAAAACAGGAATCTTTCGACTACAGGAGAACCCCACTAACACACACAATACCCCGAAGGATATCTTTATTTTTTTATTTATAGTCATCTTCTACAAAAGGCATATATTTTTTCATCTGGTCAACCAGTAAATTTTTTCCAGTTTGGACTAACAATATGAATAAATACATTCTTTTAAAATCTGTACTGGCGGTTTTGCCCGGCCAGGCGCTTCCCCAAAAAAGCGATATTCTCGTGGATACCGAATCCGGGTTAATGGAACATATCGCCCCGGAAATTACCGAATACCCGCCGGACAAGACTGATGTCGTTGAAACCTACCGGGGAATGCTTGCCATGCCGGGCTTCATCGACCCCCACGTGCACTTTCGCTACCCGGGCAAGGCCGAGGCCGAAGACTGGTTTACCGGGTCCCTGGCTGCCCTTTCCGGCGGGGTAACCACGGTACTGGATATGCCCAACAACTCCCCGCCGACGACCGACAAAACCGGCTTACTGGTGAAGCTTGACCATATTGCCCAAAAAAGTCTCATCAACTATGGTCTTTTTGGAGGCCTGACCCTGAATAACCTGGATTTTTTGCTTGAAAATGAAAACATCAAGGCCATCAAGGTCTATATGGCCTCAACCACCGGGGATCTTTTATTAAACGGCATCGGGAAACTGGATTTCAGTGATCACCGCAAGATTTTCTGCTTTCACGCAGAGGACGACCACATCATCAAGCAAAACGAGGCCGCCCAGGGGGCAATAACGGAACCCTGGCAGCACACAAAAATTCGATCTGAAGAAGCCGCCCTCAAGGCAACCCGGGAGGTGATCGCGATGCAGAAAAAAACCGGCGCCAACTTTCACGTCGCCCACGTCAGCACCCCGGCTGAAATTGCCGAACTGGAAAATTCCGGGGTCAGTTTTGAATGCGCCCCGCACCACTTGTTTTGCAGCGGCGATAATTACAGCGAGGGCGGGTTTTTATGGAAGTGCAACCCGCCTTTGCGTGAAGCCTCGACCAGGGACGAAATGCGTAAAGCCTTGTTCCAGGAAAAGGTGCCGATGATAGCCACAGACCATGCGCCCCATCCTCTTGCCGACAAACAAACCCGCGAAAAAACCCCGGCAAGCGGCATCCCGAGCCTGGAAGCCGGTTCGCACCTGGTTCTCAATGCGATGGCCGAGGGCCATATTGGCATCGCCCATGCCGCCAGAATTCTCTCGACCAATACCGCAAGACGTTTCCAGATTCAAAGAAGGGGCGAACTTAAAACGGGTTATTTTGCCGACATTTCCCTGGTTGATCCGGCTAAAATCTGGACTTTTCAACCTGACGACATTTTCAGCAAGTGCGCCTGGAGTCCTTTTCTCAACTTTACCTTCAAGGCCAGGGTCATCGGAACCTTTGTCAACGGGAGAGAGTTTACGCCATCGATATTAAAAACATTGCGGCAGGCAAAAGAATTCCAGAGAACACATCAAATTTACCAGGTATAAAAATGAACATTCCCTCGTTAACCCCCGAACCGCTTTCGCATGGCAGGCAAAAGAAAATCTTTCGCAGTCGGCAAACCATCTTTGGCGTTCTGGCCCTGGTGGCAATTTCAGGCGCCGGGTGGTTAATCATCATGCGTTTTGCCCGGAACCCGCTTGATAAGGTCGACAACTTCATTGCCGCTAAAAAACTCGACAAGGCCGCCATACTAAACTACAAACTTCTGCAAAAGCGCCCTGAAAACAGGCTTGCCCTGCTGATGAACGGTACGGTGATCAATTTTGGTATTCGTGAGTTGAACATAACCGATACCCGGCTTCCCTTTTATGAATACGACGACTTTCTGGCAAAGGAAGATAGAACCGGCGTCTTTACACGGCAAAGTTTTTTAAAGAAATTTTCGGTATTTCCCGATTCGCCCTATTTTCTCGACGAATTCTGCCACTTTAATTTTTCTTACCCGGAATCCATGCGAAATCCCGAAACCGGGGTAATCGTTGCCCGCAGTATCCACTCGAAAACCGTATGGAACAAGGTCTCGCAGGATTGTATCGACCAACTCTTTCATCAAAGCGAAAACCTGCAGGCCTTTTTTGGGCGGGTAAGCGGCGAAAATTTATCAATGCGCGACAACCCTGGCACCGGGGCCAAACTCCTTGCCAGGTTAAAAAAAGACGAGAAAGTTCTGGTTAAATATCAAGGCGACGAAGAAACCATAGGTAATAAAACCGGGCGCTGGTGCTTTGTCGTAAACGACAGGCAAATCTATGGCTGGGTCTTTGGCGCCTACCTTGAAATGCCGGGAAAGTGAAACGAATTGTAATTGACGCACTGTGCCGGAATTTTCGACCCTTGATAGATGCCCGAACCTCTGCGCCACAACTGGACCATTTCTGAAATTACCGAAATTTACAGCCGGCCGGTTTTAGAACTGGTTTACCAGGCGGCCACGGTTCACCGGCAAAACCATGACCCGAGGGCAATTCAAGTCTCGTCGCTGTTGTCGATCAAAACCGGCGGCTGCAGCGAAGACTGCAAGTACTGCTCCCAGTCCAGCCATTACGAGACCGATATCCAGGTCGAACCGATGATGGAAGTAGCCGAGATCGTCGCCAGGGCAAAATCTGCCAAAGAAAGCGGCTCCGGCAGGTTCTGCCTGAGCACGGCCTGGCGACAAATTCCCCATGCCGAAATGGACAACATTCTCGAAATCATTCGTTCGGTAAACGAACTGGGTCTTGAGGTCTGCGCCACCATGGGGATGCTTTCTCAAAGCCAGGCAAGACAGCTCAAAGAAGCCGGGCTTCATACCTACAACCACAACCTCGATACGGGCAAAGCCTACTACGAGCAGATTGTCACAACGCGCAGCTATGAGGACCGCCTCAACACCCTGCAAAATGCCCAGGAAGCCGGTCTCAACATCTGTTCTGGCGGCATCCTGGGAATGGGCGAATCTTTGGAAGATCGCCTCGACCTGCTTAAAAACCTGGCAAACCTTCGGCGCCATCCCGAGTCGGTGCCCATTAACGTCCTGGTGCCTGTCGAAGGTACCGAAATCCGCAAGGACCCGGACTTTTCGTTCTGGGATCTTCTACGCACCGTCGCTACGGCCAGAATCATGATGCCGCAAAGCTACGTTCGCCTGAGCGCCGGGAGGGCCTCCCTGGGTGAAATTGAACAGGCATTTTGTTTTTTTGCGGGCGCAAATTCGATATTCTCGGGCGATAAATTGCTTACGACCAAAAACAACGAGCCTGATCAAGACGACAGGCTTTTTAATATTCTGGGGTTATACAAAAGCCAATATGGCCATCATTAACCTGGTAGCTTATTGAAACGTCGTTTGACCGTTTGCCTCAAGAGTAAGGGTCCCCGTCCCCACGTAATCAGCTATTTTGGCATCGGTTAAGTATATATAACCGGCAACCCCCTGGTCGGTACCAAAAATTACCAGCATTTCCTTTACGCCGTCAGGCGGCACGACATCCAGGGTATTTCCGGGCGCAACATTTGACACCAAAACCACTGTCTGTATTTTTTTCTGGTCGGTTCCGGTGACATTGCCCTGGTTGTATGCAAGCTTTGAACCGCTCCAGATTTCGACCAGAACCGGCGTGGTAAAATTATTGACGATCGTCAAGGCATTGGGAACCTTTGGGGTATTTGCAGAGTCGGCAGATGTGCAAAGAAACCGCATGGACAACAATATGGCCACACCTAAAATCAATTGTATTTTTCTCTGTCTCATGATTGCCTACCTGGTAAATTTGTACAAAGGACTCGAATACGTCAGCCTGTAATCGGCTTCGTAGCCAAGAATGACCCAATAATATGTGCCTGCTGTCATGCTGCCGGTATATCTAACCAGGGTATTGCTAAGCGGCGCAATAGGGCTCAACGGGTCGCAGACGTACACACCCGAGACCGCGGCGTCGAGAACCACCTGGAAATTGTTCCAGGGGTGGGTGGTCATGTTCGTGGCCCCACCCCAGCAGGAACTGATGTCTGACAAGTAATCTTTACCCGGAGAAACTGTTGGCGGGTTTGTTTTGAAAATCATCAGGGCTGAAAAAGGAGCCATGGTGGAATCAAAATCAAAGTTTATGATCCCTGCCTGGGTTGAGAGATTTACCGGGGCAAAAACACGGATCACCTGTTTATCCGGTAACAGCAAAGGCGGGGGTTTTATTGCCGAAGGCTCGCCCGCAGGTTCATTTGTTGCCGTGCAGGAAGCGGCAAACAAACAAAAAAACATCAACAACTTTAGCTGTAAAGCCAGACTTTGCAGCCCTATACGATTTTTAAAATTGAACACTGAAACCTCCGCCGATGGTTAGATAGCCAAACAAGGAATCCCGGGGTTCTTCCACAACCTGACCGGTAAGGGCCACACTTTTTGTTTGACTTCTGAGAACTTTCCCGACCGTAATCGAATAGCGAGCTTCTATAAAAATGCTGAACCCGCCGTAGGGCAGAATCGAAAGCCCCAGAACCGGGCCGGTGGCAAACCCACCGTAATTTTCAAGCACATCGGAAGTACTGGAAGTCAATTCTCGATGATCTTTAATATTAATATAGGAAGCATGTAGACCAATATACGGGCTTACACTTTGAATACTTAAAAAAGGAATATACATCAATGAGATACCGGTGTTAAACAGGGTATAAAACCGTTTATCCTGGTACTTTCCATAGGGAACCAGGTAGTCATAATCAGCCCGGGAATCCATGGTATAGGCAAAATCCAGCCCTATGCGCAAATGCGAAAATTTGTAATAGTAACCCAGTTGAAATGTCATACTGGGTGAAATACCTTTCATGGTAAAATCAAATAATGAGAAATCGGTATAAAATACCCCGAAATGAATTCCGCTTAAATTTCGAATCTCGTTTTGTTCCACAACAATGTTCAAAATCTCTTCTTTACCCTTAACAATTTGTACCTTCTGCCGGTGATCGACATAAAAGTTTTTTTGAACCAGGAGAGAGTGTTCCCCGGTCGAGACGCTGTAGCCCGTCAAAGGGGTTTCGCCAATCTTGTTGCCGTCCAGAAATACCTTTGCCCCGGGAGGGGTACTTTGTATGGTCAAAAACCCGTAGGACCCGCCGGCAAGAGAAATAATGATCTGGTTGGCGGCCTCGCCGATCAGCGGTATGATATTGTCCATCTCCCCCGAGGCGGTTTTGGCAATTTTCACTTCCCCGGTGACCACGTCAAGGGCCCTGATTTCAACATTCAATGCCGATGATTTGCCGCTGTATGAACCGACAACCAGGTAATCGGCATGCAATAGCTCGCCGGTTTTTTTTACATTGGCGGGTGTCAGCCCCATTTGCTGCAATTCCATTTCCTTGAGAATTTTTGAAATTTGCATTCTCTCAATGACAATGAATTTTTTGGATTCGGCAAACCGCGTGGCGACATTTTCCGAAAGCGATTTTGATAAAAATCCCAGGCCCGTATTTCCCGTATTATTTTGAAAATCAACAACCGCAATCGTTGGCATGGTCTTTTGCTGGGAATACAATTGCCCGCCCATTACAACCGGCAGCCCAAGAAGATAGATAGTAAACCAAATGTGTTTTTTCATATTTTTAAACGTTTTAAATCTTATACAAGACGTCCGGCATACGTCAAACGGGTATGCGTTAGGTGCAAGTCACTAAACTTTGATTTCGGCGAATATATTGTAAAGCTATTTCTTTAAAAATCCGTGAAATATTCACAGACGAGCGAGCTTAGGCATGAACTACTTTGCGCCAGTAAAATTAACCGCAAAGTTCAATGCGATCGAAAAGTGGCCAAGAGGTACGCCTACAGGTACGCCTACAGGTACGCCGAAGGTGGCCCGAAGGTGGCCCGAAGGTGGCCCGAAGGAGCATAGGCATGAACTATATTGTGATAACAAAGTCATCTCCAAAGTTCAATGCTTTACTCGAAAAGCTGCGTTTTTCTTCGAAAAACTCCGTGAATGGCTAGCAGGGTCACCGTTAGTGACCCTGTTAGCCACTTTTCGATCGCATTGAACTTTTTCCTCTGCCAACGAAGGGAGTTCCGGCCTAAGCTCGCCGAAGGCGGCCCGAAGGCTGGCTCTCCCCTGAATCTTCTTTACGCCCGGGGGCGCGCCTGAATCGTTTCCCGAGGCAAAAAATAAAAATGAAAAAATTTGTAATCATTGACGGCCACGCCATGGCCTACCGCGCCCATTACGCCCTTATATCGCATGCCCTGACAAATTCAAAAAACGAGCCCATCGAAACCACGTTTGGTTTTTATCGCATGGTGTTTAAACTTCTCAAGGAGCTTTCGCCGGACTTTGTCACGCTGACCTTTGACCCGCCGGGCAAAAACTTTCGTAACGACCTGTTTGAAGACTACAAGGCAAATCGAAAAGAAACCCCGCCGGAGCTCAAACTGCAAATCCTGGAAATTCAGGCCATTGCAAAATCCCTCGAAATGCCTCTTCTTATGCTGGAAGGTTTTGAGGCCGACGACGTCATCGCAACGCTTGCAACTAAATTCGAAAGCCAGGACATGGAAATCATCATTGTAAGCGGCGATAAAGATTTGTTTTCTTTGCTGGGTTCCCATGTGTTTTTGTATAGACCTGTTAAAGGCGTCAGTGAGTTTCGCATTTTCTCGGGCGTCGACGTGGTTGACGAACTGGGCGTCGGGCCTACCGAGGTGGTCGACTACATGGCCCTTACCGGCGACAGTTCGGACAATATTCCGGGTGTGGCCGGAGTTGGCCCCAAAACGGCCTCGAAACTGGTAAACGAATACCACAACCTCGACGCAATCTACGAAAACATCGACAGGATCAAACCGGACGGGTTAAGAAACAAACTCATCCAGTTTAAAGAAAACGCCTACCTTTCCAAAACCCTCGTTACGCTTAAAAAAGACATATCGCTGGATTACAACCTGGAAGATTTCTCCTGGCTTGAAAAAGCCGGCAGTGGCGAGAAAATCACGATTTTTCGCGAAAAGGAACTGCCCTCCATTTACGACGAGGCAAAAGCGCTGTTTAGATCCAAGGGCGGCGGGGCTTCGGTATCCGTTAAAGAAGGCAAACCCGAAAAAACTGGTACCGGCGACCGTGGCGCCCCGGGCGACCACACAGGGCAACTCTTTGACGAACCGCCTTTGCAGGACTTTGGGGTAAAAATCAACCAGAACATGCAAATCATTACCAGCCTCGACCAGTGGAACCAGGTCGCCCCTGCCCTCAATGCCCTGGATATTCTGGCCGTCGACACCGAGACCACAAGCATTCACCCCATGGAGGCCCGCCTTGTCGGGGTCTCGATGAGCTGGAAATCAAAGGACACTTTCCATAGCCTGTATATACCCGTCGTTTTTGACGACAAGCATGAAAGACATTTTGACTATCAAAATATACCCGAAGGCCCGGAATGCCTGGCCTGGATCAAGCCGGTACTGGAAAACCCCGGCATCAAAAAGGTCGGCCAGAACATCAAGTACGATTACCTGGTATTGCAAAATCACGGCGTCATTTTAAAAAACATTTTTGCCGACACCATGGTGATGTCGTATATGATCAACCCCAATCTTCGAAAGCACAATCTCGACGACATGTCCTGGCGGCTTCTGCGCCATGAAACCGTTAAATACAAGGATCTGACGGGCGCCGGCAAGAAGGCAAAAGAACTGACCGAGCTGCCCCTGGAAAGTCTTGCGTTTTATGCCGCCGAGGACGCCGAGGTAACCCTGAGGCTGTATGAAATTCTGCAACTTCAGCTTGCCGAAATGAAGCTCGACAATCTTTACCAGACTATTGACGGGCCGATGATCGAACTTCTGGCCGTCATGGAAACCAACGGAATCCTGGTGGACCCCGCATACCTGGCCGAGCTGGAAAAAACCTACGATAAAAACCTCAAAACCATCGAATCTGAAATCTACGAGATCTCTGGCGAAAAGTTCAACATCAACTCCACGAAGGAGCTCCAGGAAATCCTGTTTAACAAACTGCACATCGTCTCGAAAAAGAAAACCGCCGGGGGGGGCAATCTTTCGACCGACGCCTCCGTGCTGGAGACGATTAAAGATCAACACCCGGTTATCGAAAAAATCCTTGAGTATAGAACCGTTTCTAAACTTCTCAACACGTATATCAGCGCCCTGCCGAAGTTTATACTACCGGGAACCGGCCGAATTCATACCTCGTTTTCACAGACCATTGCCGCCACAGGTCGGCTGGCCTCTTCGGAACCAAACCTCCAGAATATACCGATCAAGGGCGAAGAAGGTAACGCCATACGAAGGGCCTTTATTGCACCCAAAGGCTATGACCTGTTATCCCTGGATTACAGCCAGATCGAACTTCGCGTGCTGGCCCACTACAGCGAAGACGAAAACCTGATTCGTGCCTACATGAACGACGAAGACATTCACGACCAGGCCGCCTACCTGTTGTTTCGCCACTCCTTTGATCCCCACACTTCGACCTGGTCAACCGGGGGAGATTTTCATGTCAACGCCCAGGGTACCGACATGGACCCCGAGGTTTTGCGCCTTATGAAGGCAACCCCGCAATTTTCACAAAAACGATCGCAGGCAAAAATCCTGAATTTCTCGATCGTCTACGGCGTCACCGAATACGGGCTTTCCAAAAATCTTTCCATTTCGTTTGAAGAGGCCAAAAACCTCATCGCCCTGTACTTTTTAAACTACCCCGGAATACAAAAGTACATGCACGAGACCGTCGAAAAAACCCGGAAGTTATTATATTCCGAAAATTTATTTGGCAGAAAAAGGGTCATTGAAGACATACAAAGCAAGAACCGGTTTTCCCGGGAAGCGGCCGAACGGCTGGCCATCAACAACCCGATTCAATCAACCGCAGCCGACCTGTTAAAAGTCGCCATGCTGAGGATACAAAAGCTCATAGAAAAAGAAAAACTTCGTACGAGACTTCTTTTGCAAATCCATGACGAACTTTTATTGGAAGTGCCCGAAGACGAAAAAGAACACACCCTGGCCATGGTAAAACACGAAATGGAAAGCGTTATACGACTTAAAGTGCCCCTTCGCGTTTCCGGGGGCTTTGGTAAAAACTGGGGAGAAGTAAAATAACGAGAAAAACGATATGCAGATTTTTAACAAAATATCCGAAATGGAACAATGGTCGGGGCAATTTCGCTGCCAGAACCCGGCCGGTAAAATAGGGTTTGTACCCACGATGGGGTTTTTGCACCAGGGTCATTTGTCGCTGGTCGAAGCGGCGCTGAAAACCTGCACCGCCGTCGTAGTGTCCATATTTGTAAACCCGATACAGTTTAACAACCCCGAGGATTTAAAAAACTACCCCCGAAATACCCAGGGAGACATCGACCTTCTGCAGAATTTTATTGCATCGCAAAAAACGCAGGCAAACCGCGAAGCCTCTGCGTTTATATTGTTTATGCCCGAGGCCGCCGAGGTATACGAAGACGGCCCACCCGAGCTGGTAATGGACTACCCCAGGCTGACCAGCCGGCTCTGCGGCAAAAGCCGACCGGGGCATTTCAGCGGCGTGCTTACCGTGGTGCACAATCTTTTCCTTTGGGTAAGACCGCACAGGGCCTTTTTCGGGTTAAAAGACTACCAGCAATATATTTTAATAAAAAAAATGACTCGGGATCTCCGCTTGAATGTCGAAATTGTACCGGGTACGCTGGTTCGAGAGCCGGACGGCCTGGCCATGAGCAGCCGGAACGTGCGCCTTGGCGACAAAGAGCGCATCACGGCCCTGGCTATCCCGCAGGCGCTTTTTCAAATCAGGGACGAATTTCGACAGGGAAAACACCTCCTGGAAAAATCACCGGCGCGATATTACAAACATATATTACGCGATGCCCTCGCCGATTTTCACGTCGATTATGCCTCGCTCTACGACAGCGACACCCTGGAAGAGCTCGCCGACTCGGATTCGCCTTCCGGGGCCCTGGTTGCCGTCGCGGTTTTTGTGGGCCCCGTTCGTCTTATCGACAATCTCCTGCTGGAGAACAACTAGGGCTGTTCACCCCGGACCTGGCCGGAATTCAACAGCCCCAGACTCAGTTGTGGCACATACGTGATCACCAGTTGGGCAAGTAACAGGATAAACAAAAAAGGTAAAATGGCCCTGTATACCTTCGTCATGGGGACCTTGAACCGAAACGCCGCCAAAAACAGGTTCATCCCGACGGGCGGCGTGATATAGCCAATCTCCAGGTTGGTTAAAAACAATATTCCCAGGTGAATCATGTTCACGTTATAGAGTTCGGCAAGCGGTATCACCAGCGGGGCCACCACGATGATCGCCGAAAAAATATCCATCAGCGAACCGACCAGTAACAGGAAAATATTCAGCACCACCAGGAAGGTCCATTTTGAATGAATGTATTGACCTATCCAGTCAAAGAGCTTTCGGGGAATTTCATAGTCGATCATAAACGAGGTAAACGAGGTCGCAAAGAAGATGATGATTAAAATGCCGCCGGCGACGCTTGCCGAATCCAGAAGCAAACCGGATAACTGGCCGCGTGAAATTTCCTTGAAAAAAACAACCTCAAGAACCAGAAAATACAACAGGGCGATCAGGCCAATTTCGGAAACCGCGATTTTGCCGCTCATGAACAAAAAATACATCAGGGGAAAAATCAACAGCTCCAGCGAAATCCTGGGCAAGACTTTTTTCACCTCGGCAAAAGATACCGTTACCTGGGCGGCTTTGAACTTCCTGGTGGCCCAGAACACGTACAACGACGGCAATAGCACCAGGAGCGCTCCGGGTAAAATTCCCGCCCGGAACAAATCCGAAATGGAGACCTTGTTGTTCGAGACAATCCCGTAGAGGATTACGGGTATGCTGGGGAAAAATAACAGGCCGAGAGAGCCCGACGAGGCGATGATGCCAAGGCGCAAATTTTCCGGGTAGGCAACCCGGGCAAGAGCGGGCATCAGTATGCCGCCCAACGCGATGATCGTAACGCCCGAGGCTCCCGTCAGGGGCGTAAAAAACGCCGAAACCAGGATCGCCATAACTCCGATGGAAAAAGCCGCCTTGTTAAACAGCCCCTGCATGAGATACTGGAACAATTTGACAAAACGTTCGGGAGCGCCTGACCGGGCCACGATGTAGCCCATGATCGTAAAAAACACCACCGGCAAAAGCATGTCGTTCTGGGTCAGCCTCCCCAGCGGGTCGATAAATACGTTTACCAGGGATTCTTTACCGCTGAAAAAACCGGTCAGTAAAACGGCCAGGGCCCCCAGGCCGGCAAATAGCGGAAGAGAGTTTAAAATCAACAGGATTACAAAAAATATAAAAAACCAGATCACGATGGCGACTCTTTATTCGTTCCTTACCGCGTTGTCAACAGCATTACCGGCGCGTAAATTCTTCACATGGAAAACCCAAGGGGTTTTTAAAAATTATAAAATACCAGCCACTCGTCTTTTTCTTTCCGGTTAATGACAGAATTTCCCGTAAGAGCCGAAAGCCAGTTACTAAACTCCAGTTCTTTTTCACGTACGATTCCCGATAGAAGCCACGTGTCGGCTCTTTGAAGACATGCCAGGAAATCTTTCTCATTTTTATAAAATATATCAGGCAGGATATTCGAAAGAAAAATATCGTAGGCATAGCCGGGATTCTTTGACGGCCAACTGAAATCCCCTTCGAAAAATTCCGCTTCGCCGGCAAATTTGTGATAGTCTTTGTTCAGCGCGTAATTTTCATTTGACGATTCTACCGAAAGAGATTCCACGTCAACGCCGACGGCCCGATTTGCGCCCATCAGGAGCGAGGCGATGGCCAGGATTCCCGACCCGCAACCCATATCCAGTACATTTTTATTTTTAAAATCAACTTGCTCCATAACCTCGATCATCAATTGCGATGTGGCATGACGCCCGGTGCCAAAGGCAAACGCCGGGTTAATGATCAGTTTTGTACCGGCTATGGGTTCGTCAAGTTTCCACGGGGGTACGATGCTGTAGTGGTCGGTGATGACAAACGGGGTAAAGGTCTGCTGCATGGATTTTAAAAACTCGTCATAATGGACCAGTTTTGTTTCAAACGGGCAATCGGGGCATTCAAAGAGGCCCAATACCATCGGTATAAAGGCCTTCACGGGAAATTCGGCGTCAAAGTAATAGTAATGGATCGTGTCTTCATTGCGCAGGTTGTCGGTCAGGCCCTCTTCGTATAGCAATTCATGAAACCCAAGCGCGCCGCTTTTAACCATAAACTCTTCGATGACCAGGGAGGATTCCTTCGGCAAGGTCAGCGCCACCTGCCAGAAAGATTTATCCCGCATTTCGTCGTTTATCGTGCTCATATTGTAAAAGGTAAAACGCCAACACCACTGCAAGCCCGTTTTTGCCTGACCCGTTGTAAATTCACGTTTAAATTACTTGAAAATGGTAAATCGTAATTACTGAAATACGTCAAAAAAACCAGGAGCCGGTTCGACAACGAGCCTAAGCTCCAACTTGCTTTTTTAATAAGATGATACGGAAAATAACTCATTGATAACCTGATTTGTTTAAATTATTTATCCCTGGATGTCAGATAAGTTTAACCTGCTTCGAAAGATCTTTCATTTTTCAGGCATATTGATTGTCATAACGTACTATGGCGAATTCCTGGAAAACGTTCCGGGTAATTATTTTATCGAAAATACCCGTTCGATTTTGTTTTATTTTTTCCTTGTCGTCGTAATCGTCATGGGAATTATCGAATTTCTCAGGTTCAGGATTAGCTTTATTCAAGGTCATTTTGTCAACTTAACGAAGCATTTGTTAAAACCCCATGAAGTTGAAAGATTACACGCATCGGTTCCTTTTTTTCTGGGTCTCGTACTGAGCACGGGTTTTTTTATGAAAGAAATTGCCATTTTAAGCTCGCTGTTTTTAATGATCGGCGACCCCTGTGCCGCGTGGTTTGGCGGAAAATATGGCACCCACAAGCTATCTAACGGGAAAAGTTACGAGGGCCTTGTCGCGGGCATTCTCGGCGCCTTTTTGGCCGGGCTGGCGTTCTTACTTATAAACCTGGCGCTGCAGCCGGATAATTTTTATTCGCAGCTTCTGAAAACAAGCCCGGTTTTTGTCCTACTTGTCTTGCTCATTGGCGCCATAATGGCCTTTGTGGCCGAACTTTACAGCCGGTCGGGGTTTTTTGACGACAACCTGGTAATCCCGGTCGTATCGGGCCTGGTACTGAGTATCGGGATGATGGCGTTTTTTAACCTGCCCGCAAGCCGTGTTTTCTTTTCGCTCAAGGACCTGATTCTGCCAAAATGATCAGCATACTTGACAAATATATTTTTAAAGAATTTTTTAAATACTTTCTGGGCACCCTCGCCCTGTTAACCGGCATCGGCATTATCGCCAAAATCATGGAAAGGCTTTCGGTACTCATCGAATATACCGGACCCTTTTTTGAAATCATCCGTTTTATTTATTTAAACGTTCCGTATATCGTCACGATCGTGGGCCCAACCGCCCTGATGTTTGCCATTTCGTTTACGATCTCCAATTTTTCCAATAAAAAAGAACTCGCCGTGATCATGAGCTCCGGCAGATCGTTTCGTAGAATACTGAGCCCGGTAATTATTTTTGCCTTTATCTATTCGATCTTCAGTTTTTATCTTACCGAATACGTATCATACCCATGGTTTCTAAAGTCGTTTGATCACTACTACGAGGTATTGATTCACCAGAACTTTTCGCGAAAAAGCACCCGGAGCAATTATCACGCCAAAATTAATAACCGTTTTTTGTACATTGGCAGCTACAGCGAAGAATATAACCTGATCACTTCGTTAAACGTCGTAGAATTTGAAGACGACTCCCCCAGAACCGTCATTAAATCAAAATTTGCCATTGTCATTCCCGGTAAATGGGTTCTCATTGACGGTATCACCACCACGTTTAACGCCGATAATTCCCTGAAAGATCAAACCTTCTTCGGGTCGCGCATAATCGACATTGCCGAAGGTAAAAATTTTCTCATAACCCACGCCCATTCTTTTGAAGAGAAAAGTCTTTTCCAGCTTGAAAAAGACGTCGAGGTGAGAAAAAAACACGGCGAGTATTATCGCAAGCACCTGGTCGAACTTTACTGGCATTACAGCGTTCCTTTCGTTAGCTTGTTTATCGTTATGATTGCCGGAATCATGGGGTCCCAGGCCAAAAAGGGCGCCATGTCGATGAGCATCGCCATATCGACGGCCATCACCCTCGTCTACTACCTGCTCATGTATATTGGCAAATCCCTTGCGGTAAACGAAACCTTTCACCCGATCTTCGGGGCATGGTTTGCCAACATTATATTTTCAATACTTAGCGTTTATCTTTACCGGAGGTTTCGCGTTTAACATGGAAATTACAATATCGGATCATTTTGAGCCGACCCTGGCCCCCGTATGCTCCCTGAAGCCCTGCTTCGCGCTGGAAAACGGAATTTTCTCGCCGCTGGAACGACTGCAATTTGGCGGCGCTAAAATCTCCCGTGTGTTGATCGAATCCAATACAGAGCAGAACCTGCGATGCCCCGGTTTTTATGAAAAGTATTTTGAAGCCGCAAAGATTTCTGTTTCCTGGAGCATCAAAGGCGCACAACTGCCTCAGCCGGTTGTGCCCGACACGCTGCTTTCGCAATTTCGCCAGAATCTTGTCGGCGACGTCCATTTCCTGAGCCGGGATTCGTTTGTAAAAATTACCCCCCCGATCCTGGAAGGCAGCGCCGCCGACGTATGGATTCATAAAGACGCCCAGGTCTCGCCCATGGCCGCCATAAATACAAAAAACGGACCGGTGGTGATCGATAAAAATGTTACCGTCTCTGCGTTTTGCCTGTTAACCGGCCCGCTCTATGTGGGCCCCGATAGCCATCTTGACAGGGTGGCCATGTCAAATTCACGCGCGGGGCGGCATTGCCGCCTTGGGGGGGAAATCTCCGACAGCATCATCGGCAATTTCACGAACAAGCACCACGAGGGATTTCTGGGTCACAGCATTGTCGGCGACTGGGTCAACCTCGGCGCCCTGACGACAACGTCCGACTTGAAAAACAACTATGGCCAGATACAACTTCAGTACGAAGACAAAACCTACCCTACGGGTAGAATTAAATTCGGGTCGATTATCGGCGACTTTGTAAAAACCGGTATCGGCGCCATGTTAAACACCGGAACGATACTAAACACAGGGGCCATGCTGTACCAGGGTTTTGCCGTTCAAAAATACTATCCTCGTTTTTTCTGGGGCGGCCCTGTTGCGTCAAAATACCGCCTGGACCGTTTTCTTGCCGATATTGAAAAAATCATGGGCCGGCGAAACCAGTCTCCCGATGCTTTTTTAACCGGCCAGATTCGCCACCTGTACGGCCTGTCCGACCTCTAAAACCTATGGAACCTGTGAAACAGTCATGCGCCATTTGCCATGGGGACCTTCGCCTGAAATTTGCAAAATACTCCGAACCGGTCGGAAAAGATTTTAACATCTATGTATGTAGATCCTGTAAAAACTGGCAGATTTCTCCCCTGCCTTCGGCCAGCGAACTCAGGGACCTCTACGAAAACAGCTATTTTTCAAAACGTACCAACAGGGGTTATGACGATTACACCAGCCAGAAGGTCAGGGCAAGCATCGTTTCAACGCTGGAAAAAAACCTGGCCGGCCTTGATTTTTATACCTGGGAAACTACGCTGACCGGAAAATTCTCCCTGGAAATCGGCGCCGCCGCGGGATACTTTGTCGAATACCTCAAGGATCGAAACTGGAACAGCATGGGCATCGATATCTCAAAAACCATGACAGACGCCGCTCAAAAAAGGGGCCTGAACATGATCCATGGCGATTTCCTGGAAGAAAATTTTACCAAAAAATTTGACCTTGTCGCGATGTGGGCCACCCTGGAGCACCTGCCGGATCCCGGTCGGTATGTCTTGAAAATAAGCCGGCTTCTAAAACCCGGGGGACGGCTCTACCTGACGACAACCAATACAGGTTTTTGGGCAAATGTTTATGGCAAAAGGTGGAGGTTTCTCAATGTGCCGGAACATATTTTTTACTTTAATCAAAAAAGTCTGGCGGTATTATTTGAACAATCCGGTTTAACGATTCACCGTGCCTTCAGCTACGGTTCGGGCTTTACGGCAAAAAAAGACGCTTCCTTTGCGTATACGGTGTTCAAGAAGATTGCCGATCGCCTTGCCAGGTATTTTTTAAGCGGCGACATGATCGTACTGGACGTGCGCCCGAAATCGCAGGCGTAATTTCTTATTTGGCGTTATCTGCAGCTTTAAACCCCAGAGCCGCAAGGTCGCGAAGGCGAAAATCGTCGATTACGGCGGAAATACCGCTCAGGGCTTCGGTGAGGGCTTCAAACTCTTTTAGCTTGCCCCATTTTTCCCGGACCTCGGGGTCAAATGCCGGGGTCATCGTAACCGCCCTTGCCCGTTGAAAAGCGGTCATCTTATCCATTTCCCGTTTTATCACAGATTCCATTTTATACAATGTATTGGCGCAAGTCTGCAAAAGCCTTCTTTCGATATTCCCCTTTTCCCCGGCCCCCATTTTTTTCAAATCGTCGACGTAGTTTTTTAAAAATGCCGTTATGGGGCGCCCGCCGGGTATGTACAGCCTTTCGATTTCGCCCTCAATGACCATGATTTCGGGCCAGGCGTCGCCGCCGCGAAAGAGGTATTTGATGAGGGGAAAGGCCATCGTGTACCAGTCGCTGACGGCCCCGACCATTTTACGCACCTCGATCGAGGCCGCCGGGTCAAAAAAGCTATCCCGGTATTTTTTAATTTTTTCCAGGTTTTTTTCAAGTATGGCGTCGATTCTGGCGCCCGCTTCGGTTTTTCGTTTGAGTTCCTCTTCCTTGGTTTTTACAATCGACATGGCTTTTTCAAAAAATTCCATTTCGGCCGCAATGAAGGTCTGAAAATTACCCCGCGTCGTCATGAGGTGGGTAATTCGACCCTCAAGTTCCTTCAGGCTGAAAATTTTTTCGCCGTATTTTTCGGCGGCCCGTTTGTATTTATCTCTAAGCTGGTTAAGTATATCCTGGTTCATTCTCACTCCCCTTTTCTCTGCTGGTGAAGCCTGGCGATCAACTCCATCGTTTCGGGCGTAAGAGACGAAATGATTTCCATTTGATTTGCCATGTCGGCGGAAGGTTCTTCAGCAACCTCGTTTTTTTCCGAGGAAACATGAATGGCATTGTATACGATCTTGTACAAAATCCAGATCGAAAGTACGGAAATCAATATACCTATCAGGTACGAAAGTATCAGCGTGGAATATTCGTTTTCCATGTAATGGGCGGCTATGATTCCGGCGTCGGTATGGGCGATGTCGCCACGGAAAAAATCCCCAAGGTCATAAACCGAGTACAACGACGTCAGGCCGCCCATGATAAACAGCAATACGCGGGTTGCTATCGACGAAAGAAGACCCGAAATGATAAATAAAAGTCCCCAGGAGACGCCGACGATAAACACCGTAAGCGAAAGCTTCTGGGGAATCAAGAGCGGAAATACGACAATCACAAGACCGATGATAATCGCGCAGGCTTTTTCGTATCGATAGATAATCGCCGTTCTCAGCATGATCGAACCAAACAAAATGCTTCCGAGATACCCGGCCGAGGTAATCGCCAGGAAATTGCCCCCGCGGGTTCGCGTCAAACCCGACTCGTCCCATTCGATGGCCAGAAGCTGCACCTCGGCGCCCGTAACCAGGGCGCCAATGGCATGGGACAATTCGTGGAGGTAGACTACAAATACCTTCAGCGGCATAACAAAAGGGTTATGCCAGAACACCACCATAATTACGGCGCTGAAAATCAATACCAGAACGCGCAGTACCATATTAATGCGGGTTTTTCCCGTTCATCCTGTCGGAAGTTTCTTTTAAAAACTCCCGTTCCTGCCGGGTAAGGCTGCGTATGCCCTTGAGACTGATTTTTTTCAAAATCGCATCCACTCTTTCCTCGTCGCTCATCCTGTTAAAATTATCGGCTCCTTTTCGCTCCCATTGTCGTTTCTTTTCATACATTTTTATTTTTTGTACGATGGAACTAACGGCCCCGTCAAAGGATATCGAAGTGGTTTCTTTCAGGACAAGTTTAAAATAAAGATAGCCCGCGATAAGACCGCCAATATGCCCAATATGGCTGATGTTTGAGGCCCCGGGGGTAATCATGGCTAGAAACGAAAATACGGCAATGAACATCACAAAGTATTTAACCCTTATAGGGATAATACCCCAGAAGTACAACATACGGTCGCCCCAGTAAAAGGCGTAAATCAGGAGGATGGCAAAAATTACGCCCGAGGCCCCCACCGTAGGATTCGAGACGCCCGCGAGGTAATTAAACATAAAGATGATTACCCCGGTGATTATCCCGGTTGCCAGGTAAAATTTTACAAACTTTTTTTCTCCCCAGCGCATCTCCAGTTCCGAGCCGAACATCCATAAGGTAATCATATTAAAAAACAGGTGAAAAAAACCGCCGTGCAAAAACGAATAGGTAAAGATCTGCCAGATAAAAAAGTCATTTACAATAAAACCGGGTCTCAGCGCAAAATAATACATGATAAAATTACTGTTAAACAGAATATGCAATAGCAAATCGGCCAGGTAAATAAACGTATTTAACAGTATGATATTTTTCACGGCCCCGGTAAGCGCAGGACCAAATCTCACCTGCCGCATCACGTAACGGCCTCCTTTTTAGTTGAACCCGTATTCAGGGGATTAAAGCATTCATAATAAAAACCGTCATTGAGGACGCTGCGCGGCGGATAATTTTTTTCACATACGGAAAGCTTTTGAGGGCACCGGTAATAAAACGGGCAACCCCCGTCATTGAGAAAAATCGCCGATTCCGGCCGGGTGTCTCTTTCGGTCCTTTTCATATCGCCACGGGGAATGGAGTCGAGTAACAGTTTTGTGTAAGGGTGACGCGGAGAAAAAAATATGCTTTCGGTATCGTTGAACTCGACGATTTTTCCCCCGTACATCACGGCTATGGCTTCGGATACATAGGAAACTACCGAAAGATCATGCGCGATAAACAAACTGGTCATATGGAATTCTTTCTGGAGATCCAGCACCAGGTTCAGGATTTGCGCCTGGATAGAAACATCCAGGGCGCTGACGGCTTCGTCAAAAATCACGACATCGGGCCGCAATACCAGGGCCCGCGCGATGGCAATTCTCTGGCGTTGGCCGCCGCTGAATTCATGCGGGTATTTCTCCAGGGTGTCCGCCGAAAGCCCCACGCTGACGAGGATTTCCTTGATTTTATTTTCAACCTCGTAAAGCTCCCTGCCCTGGGAGTTTTTATCGCCAAACCACTTCCGGGGAGTCAGGCCGTGAATCACCAGCGGTTCTTTCAGGATATCCAGAATACGCATTCTCGGGTTTAACGAACCATAGGGGTCCTGGAAAACCATCTGGACATTTCTCCGATAGGTCTTCCACTTCGGGCCCTTCATCGTGGAGCTGTCGTATTCGTTCCAGGAGAAATTACCCGAATCGGGCTTAAAAATACCGCAAAGGACCCTGGCAAGCGTACTTTTGCCGCACCCCGATTCTCCGACAATTCCCGTTATCTTGCCGGGGGGAAATTCTATCGAAATATTATTTAGAGCATGGACCTTTTTTTTTATTCTGCCGAAAAAATCCTTTTCGAGCGGAAATTCCTTATACAACGCCAGGATTTTAATCATATCTACACCAATACCTATCTTTTTAATTTTGCACGCGCAATGTATTTCTGGGCCTTGCTGTAGGCGCCCGAGGTTCTTGGTACCTTTTCCCAGACGGAAATGGCTTCGGCATACTTTCCCTGCCGGTACAGCACAATGCCCTGGTTTACCATTTCCATATCGGCCCCTGCCGTCACGGCGCCGCCGGCTTCTTCCTCGTTCCTGGTTGAGGCCGCCTTTTTTTGTTCTTCGCGCAATTCAATGGCCTTTGCCATCAATTGTTCGGTGTCTTCAAAATTCGGTATCAGTTCCTGCACTTCCTTGAATTTCTCTATGGCAAGAATATAGTTTTTAAATGCCAGGGCTTCTTTACCGGATTGATAGGGTACATTGGCAAGACGTCGTAAGGCATCCATGGTCCGGTTTTTACCTTTGAGGGCCTCGGCATTGGCATTGTCAACCTCTACGATGGAAGTGTATAAAGAATTTGCCTTCTTGAAGTTTTCCTTTTTCTCGGCATCCTCGGCGTCTTCCAGCCAGGTTTTTATCAGGTTCTTACCTTTTCTCTTGGCTTCTTCGAGGTGCTCCCTTACCTTGGTATCGTAGGGGTTTATTTCCAGAATGCCCAGGAACAACTCGATACTCAAACCGACCTTGTCGTTGGAATTTAAATAGTTTAACGCCGTATCCAGGTAATTTTGAGCCTTGAGGCTGTTGTCTTTCTTTTTTACAAGTTCCGGGGTCTTTTTAAACCGGACGGCCTGTGAATAGTCCGAAACCGCCTGGGCATAATTTCCCGATCTTAACTTTTCGTCGCCGGATTTTTCCAGGGCCATCTTTTCTTCTTCAATGCGAAAATCGGTCTCAACGAGCATCTTGCGGGCATCGTTGTTTTTAGGGTCCTCACGCAATGCACGGGCAAAGGCCCCCTGGGCCAGAAGCCAGTTGCCCTGCTCATAGTACTTCATCCCGTTTACGTAGTCGATACGTTTGCGGTTTTTCCTGGCCTCTTCCGCCTTGGGAATATACTTGTCGACCAACGGATTTTCCGGATCCATTCTCTTGACCTGCTGCCATTTTAAAATGGCCTCGTCGTAATTTCGTTTTTTAAACAGGTACACGCCCTCTAAAAAAAGCGCCGAAATCTGTTCCTGTGCTTTGGCAGCCTGCGCCGCCCCGGCGATTATTTTCTTCAATTCGTTGGCCTTGATATCGTTGGGCGCCACGGCGAGGGTTTTTTCAATATAGACGTTTGCCCGGTCATACTGGCGGTTGTCTAAAAACTCCTGGGCCTTTTGATTCCACTCGACAACCATTTTGGCATAGCGATCGGTCGTAAGCTTTGCCTCGGCCTGTTTGATATATTCCGTGGCGGCCGTAAATGCAGGGTCGATATCCAGGACCTTTCTCCAGTCTTTTATGGCCTCTTCAAATTGCTCCGACTTGAACTTACCCAGGGCTATATTGTGTTGTTTTTCCACTTCGCCTTGAACGTACTTTCTCGATTCTTCCAGCAATTTGCGAGCCTCGGCGTTTTTATCGTCAAGTTTGACAACCTCGTCAAAATGCCCGATTGCCGAGGAGAATTTTTTTATACTTTTTGAATTTTTACCGTCGGCCAGGTCGCTCTTACCCTCTTTCATATGAACGGCAATGATGGCTTCCTTTTCTTTGGCGATCTTCTCCAGGTAGTCTTTGGCCGCCTGGTTTTCCGGGTCAATGGTTAACACCTTTTCAAAATTTTCTATGGCCTTTGAAAAATGCCGTTCGGTATAGGCCGCCGTCCCTTCCAGGATAAACGGATTTACCAGGGAGGCGACCTTGTCGAGGGTTTCCTTCAGGGCTAGCTGGGCCTTTTCAAAAGGCGGGTGAATCTTGAGAGAGAGCCTGAAGTCGTTTATGGCCTGGGAATACTTTTCCTGGTCAACGCTGAGGAGGCCCTTCTGGTAAACCTTTTCGGCGGCTTCAATACCTTTTAAACCGAGTTTGTCTCTTTCAAGCTCCTCTTCGGATAGTTTTTTATACTTCAGGGCGTCAGCATGTTCCGGGTTAAATTCCAGGGCCAGGATAAATGTCTTTATGGCTTCTTCAAAGGATTTTTTGGCATAATACGAAAGTCCTCGTGTGAACATCTCTTCGGCCTTTTGCATCTTTTCGATTCGTTCGCGTTCTGCAAGTTCCTGGTCGGACAATTCCTTTTTGATTTTTAACAGCATGGTTTTTGACGGCTCGTATTCGGGGTCAAGTTTCAATGCGCCGTTAAAATTTTCAATGGCCTTTATCTTGTCATTGATTCCGTAAGCGGCAAGACCGGCGTTATGCGCAGCCATAACCCTGGCGCTTACCATGTTTCGCAGGCGGTCCACATTGCCCTTGTATTCGTCGTCTGCGGGGTTGATCTCCCCCACCTTGACCCACTCGTAAATGGCTTCGCCAAAATTCTGCTGCGCTTCGTATTTGCGGGCAAGTTCCTTGTGCATTTTCACAAGCTTTTCCTGCTCGGCGTCAAGCCAGTTCACCGACTTGAGATGGGTCAGCGACCTCTCGCGGTATTTCCTGGCCAGTTCATGATTGGGATTTTCGTCCAGAACCTTCGTGAAATCATCGTAAGCGGCCTTATAGTTACCGGCCGTATATTTTCTAAGGCCCTCATAAAAGTCGATCATCTCGTTGTCTTTTATCTGTTCGCCGTCTTCGCCGGTAAATGCCCCGCCGCGGTATCGGTCCAGCGCATAAGAAACGCTCAAGCCAAACACCTGTTCGTAATCTTTCAGCACATAGGTTAGCGAAATATCAAACGCCTTCACGGTCGACCCAAGACCAAAGGAAAAATGCGTTCCGTCAAAACCCGACCGTAGCGTCAAATATGGCGGCAAAATCACGGCTTCAAAACCAAATTTATGATCGAAGATTTGATTATAAGCCTCGTAGATGGGCAGGTAAAAATCCATCATGTAAAAAAGCTTTAAACGATCGTTGAAAAAACTCAGCGAAGGCGCGACCTTTAACATGGCGGGCAACGGCTCGCTGACGTTATTGTAGGTGTAAGGCAGCGCCGCGACGTTATCCAGGCTGATCGAAAGGTACGGCGTCACCGGGAGATTAAAGGCGTTGTTATACCGAAACAGTACCGCCAAATCCAGCGAGGCGGCAAGCGAACTGAAATAAAAGTAATCCATATAGAAAATCTTCAGGGTCTCGGCAATGTAAAAGTAGTCCGTAATTTTCAACGTATGGGCAATACCGCCGAGCATTTCGGTTGTGCTGAAATTGGCCAGGAACTTTCCCGAACTGTCGTAGCTTTCCAGGAGGGAATTGTTTAAAAACGTAAAACCGGCGGCAAATTTTCCAATGGGGGTCGGTACCGCAAGACCAATAAACGCAAAATTGGCGTTAAAACTTGTCGGGTCGGTTTTATACGAAATATCCACGATTCTGCCGGTGATGTAGTCGTAGATACCCGCAGGGTTTTGCCACATATAACCCAGGTCGCCGCCAAGACCGGCATAACCAACGCCCATGTTGGCGACAGACGACGCCTCTTCCAGGTGGATGCTCGGGCCGGTACCCCCCATGGCGATCGGCCTGGCTTCGTAGAACAAACCGGTAAAAACCAGGACCGATAAAAAAAGACGTATTTTTTTATTTGGCATACTCATGACATCTGACCGGTTTTACCTGAAAACGAGAATCCTGAAGGTGGAAATATACTTTTCGGCAGTCTTCGAAGCATCATCGGGCGTTACGCGAACGACTACCGTATAAATGCCCGTATTGATGACCCTGCCGTTGTCGTCGGTACCGTCCCAGGTATAGATGCTGTCAAAGCGGGAATTTAACGCCGTTACCGCCTTGTCGGTCAATACCGTTTTCACCAGCCGCCCCCGGTTGTCATAAATCTGGAGCGTGGCCTTTGAGTTGGTGTTTACGTCAAAAACCATTTTCATCTGCCCCAGGGATATCTGGTAGGGCGACGGGTAGCAGGTAATCTGGTTTCCGGCAAAGGTGGCGGTTACCTGGGTAACCTTGACGTTTACATTGAGTACAAGCTTCACATAAAATGGCGCGCCCTTTGCCAGCGCGGTAATGGCCGTTAAATCTACCGAGGCGTTGGTGGAAAGCGCCGTTTGCGAGTACAAAACAACCTGGGAACTTGAATAAATATACACATCATAGGTTCCGCCGGTACTCGTGGCGCTGACGGCAAGCGTTGCCCAGGTTTGACCGTTTCGGATATTATAACTGCCAATGGTCCATTGTACCGGGGTTGTGGTTGTGTAAAACCCCGTAAGATCGCTCACAAACGTACCGCCCGATGTGGAATAGTATAAACCCGAGGTATTGTAATTTAACGGCGTAAGGTTAATGGAACCTGCAAAGATTTCCGGGCATGCCGCCAGCAGGCCGCTAAAAAACAGAATTTTTTTTATCGTGATAAATTTTTTAAAATTTCGTAACATAAGTCAAATCGTTAAACCTTCAGGCCGCCCGAAAAGCGTTTAACTATTTGGGTCCTTTTAACCTGGGGGTATTCGGGTCCATCGCTTCGTATACGGATTGCCGTAGAAAGCCCAGGTTATCGCTTATCAGCCGCAGTCTATCCAGTTCCTGCGTTTTCATTTGCTGCAGGGTATTCTGGATTTTCAAGGCGCTTTCGGCATAGTCCTGGCCGATTTCGTGGCTTTTTTTCAGCAAATGTTCCAGGTTGTCCTGGCCGCGGTTTTTGAAAAACACCGTCCAGGGTTTTTGCTTTAGCGCATACAACAGCCCCAGGATAAACAGGACCAGAATCAAATACAAGACAAACTTGAAAACATAAAAAAAGGCAGATTCAGCCCGGTAAACCACGATCAGGTTATACCGGTCTGTTTTTTTCTTCAAGAAACGATAGCCGTCATGAATACCCGAGAAAAATCCCTGGTAGACTCCCTCTTTTGCCCATTTTTGAAAATGTACCGGGGAAACCTTTTGTCTTACCACCCTTGCCTTTTCGGGCGTATCGCCCTCAAGAATAAAGTACGATACATCCAGGCCGGTATTTTCAAAGTTCAACTCAGCAGGGGCCTGGCCGCCCGTATCGGCGATAACCTTACCGATTCGTTTATCGCGGTATTTTACAACAATGGAAACCAGGCCGTCTTTGTAATCCAGGTCCGGCGCAGAGTCTGTCGCGGGAAAATCAACCGCTTTGCCTTTGGAAAACAACAACTTTGAGTCGTTACCCAGTACCGCATAATCTGCCAGGGAAGCCAGGCCGTCGATAAACCGTATTGCCTCGTATTGGTAAATCGGGGCGTATTCACCCTTCGGGTTCTTTACCCATTCGATCAGGGCCGGGTGGGTAGCGACCGAAACCATATCGTCTTTGATTTTGCGGGGAATATGAGATACAACTTTTTCGCCTGTAGCGTCGATGGTTTCCAGGACATTCTTAAGATAAAGGTAATTTGGCTCCCGGACCATGAAGTCGACCAGGTTCATCAGGCCGCCGGAATCCGTTTCGGTTGTTGCCCCTGATGCGTCGCCTGCCAGGGAGCCGAGATAGGTTTGATAAAAAACCGCCGTGTTTTTTCGAACCAGGTCGCCGGTATAATACTCAAAAAATGCCGGTAAAACAAGCTTCTGGGCGGCAATTACGTATAAAAGAATGATTACCGTGGTATTTAACAAATACAAGACGGTTTTTCGAATATATTTCCTGGTTTTATACCTCATACCTGATATTATCGACCTCGCTTAAACCCTTCCTGAATCCATCGTCATATCTTTTATCAGGATAGCCCGGGGTCTGCACAATTTGTTGACACTTTATGATAGCTTTTCGACTCAGTCAATGAATAAAAATGAACAATTTAACCCAGCTTGAAAAGCACCTGCAACGATACAAAACTCCGGAAGAGATCGCCGAAATCTTTCAAATCGTTGAGGAGATCAACGAAATCAAAAGAAAAAAGAACCTGGTTATCCTGGGTCATAACTACATGCCGCCTGAAATCTACTATGGCGTGTCCGATTTTACGGGAGATTCCCTGGCGCTTTCCCAGAAAGCCGCCGAAACCTCCGCCGACATCATTTTGTTTAACGGCGTTCATTTTATGGCAGAGACCGCAAAAATCCTCAACCCCGGAAAGAAGGTTCTCATCGCGGACCCAGATGCCGGTTGTTCGCTTGCCGAAAGCATCGACGCCCAGGTGGTGAAAAATTTTCGAAACAACAACCCGGGAATTCCCGTCGTATCATATATAAATACCTCTGCCGAAGTCAAGGCCGAGTCCGATATCATCTGCACCAGCGCCAATGCCGCCAAGGTCATCGACTCCCTGGATTCAGATACGGTTTTTTTTATTCCCGACGTCTACCTGGCGCGAAATGTACAGAAAAAAACCACCAAAAAAATCATCTACTGGAACGGCAAGTGTATGGTGCACGAATTGTTTTCGGCCATTGACGTCGACCTGGCCCGCAAGACCTTCCCCGGGGTCAAGGTCGTGGCCCACCCGGAATGTACCCCGGAGGTAACCGCCGTAAGCGACTATACCGGGTCGACCAGCCAGATAGAAAAATACATCGCCGAAAGCAAACCGGGCAAGATCCTGTTACTTACGGAATGTTCCATGGGCGACAACATCAAAAGCGCTCATCCCGAAGTGGACTTTGTTTCCAGTTGCCAGATATGCCCGCATATGCATAAAATCAGCCTCGAAGGCATTTTAAAAGCCGTCCGGGAAGAAATCTATGAAATTCATGTCGACGCCGCGATCATTCAAAAAGCCCGCAAGGCGTTAAACCGAATGCTCGAAATTGGCCGGTAATTTTTTTAATAATTTTTCGCTGAGAGATGAGAGAAGAAAGTTGAGAAAGGAATTTCACCCCAGGCCCCGAAGGACCCAGGCAGGAAATTTTGATATAATAAAATCAACCGTAAAGGTCAATGCGTTACGAACGGGGCCTCAAAGTAAAACAATTCCGAACTGACGACCTTTTTTTGTTCCGGGTCCAGGATAATGATTCCAAAGGTGTTAAAAAAGACGTTATCTCGGTTAAATTGCACCTTGAGTTTGCCAACTATGGATGATTTTAATCCCTTGTTGATCACATAAAATTCCGGCTCCCCGGCTTCGTTTGCCATCCCGGTATTAAGACCCAGCAGGGTTACGTCGTTTCCGACGGTCGGGTTATTTTCAACATAGCGAATGTATTGGTCAAATTCCGGGTAGGCGCTGCCCTCTTTAAAATTGGCGTCCACCGCGCCTTTGTCAATTTTGGGCGAACTGTCCAGGTAGATATTTTTTCTGACTTCCTTGTCGAGGTCTTTTTTTCTCCACTGCGGGTATTTTATGAACTTGCGATTTGCCTGCTCGCTGTTGTCGGTACTTTTATAGGCAATGAGAATAACCTTTAACTTTATGTCTTTTTCGGAGTTATTGATCAGGTCAAAGCTTACATTCAACGTGGCTGAAATTTTCTCCAGTCTTTTAAAAAAAGACACATTGGTTAACGAAAACCTCTCGTCATATCGCGAAACGGAAATCGGTACAGCCTTGACTTTATCATCCTGGGCATAGAGGGCGCTTGCAAAACCCCAACCGCTTAAAGCCGTCACCATTAAAATTCGATATGTTTTTCTCATTGGCATTACCCGTTTTTCCTAAATGTACAATATTTTAATTTTCTATATTTATGCATCGACAAGATTTGTCTTGAGCTTGAGGGTTTTTAAAAAATCAATCCGACTTTTCTTTTCGCCTTGCGGCAACAAGTCTTCGGCAGTCCGTCAGGTTGTTAACGTGTATCCGGTCGGCATAAAGTTCCACTTTCCCGATTTTTGCCCAATGGCTCAATATCGGCTGCACCTTCTCTACAGACTCCCCGCACCAGTGGGCTATGCCATCGGCGGTAATTCGAAGCACCACCTCTTTGAGTTCCTTGTAATTGGGCTCTTTTTCTGAGAGCATTAAAAACGTATCGCAGACCTTTACCTGGACGTCGTCAAGAAGGAGAATCTTCAACCTTCTCCGGGCGTCGTAAATTCTCTTGGTAAAAATTACGAGAAGTTTAAAGGCAAGCTGGGGTTGGCTGCTCATCAGGGTGACAAAATTTTCACGGTTAAAATGCAATGCCGTTACGTTATCCATTGCCGTTGCGGTCGCCGAACGCGGTTGCTCCTCCAGGATGGCCATTTCGCCAAAGATATCCCCGGCTTCCAGGATATCCATGGTCTTTTCCTTGTCCTTGACGATTTTACTGATTTTTACCTTACCCTTTTGGATAAGATAAAAATCATCCCCGGGTTCAAACTCACAAAAGATGATTTGTCCCGGTTGAAATTCTTTGCCAAACTTGCTTGTTAAACCTTCTAATTGCATTATTTCATTAACCTGTCCATTTGTTGTTTGGCAAAAGCCGATTCTTTGTCACGGGGAGGCATGGCGACGACCTTGTTATACAGGGAGATCGCCCTTTGTTTATCGCCATTTTTTTCATAAATTTCGGCCACGTACATCAGAGCCTTTTTTAAATTCTGGCTGCGGGGATACTTTTTTACAAAATCCGAAAACCGGTTCATACTGGCGTTTTTGTCGCCTTTTTTCAGGTAGGTTCTTCCCAGTTCAAAAAGGGATTTTTCAATAAAAGAAGCCTCTGTTTCGTTTTCGAATTTGGTTACCTTCAGGGCGCTTTCAAATTTTTCAACGGCTGCGTCCCAGTTTTTTTGCGAAAACTCGTTTAACCCGTCATAGTACAACTGGGCAATACCCGTTGCGGCCGGTTTGGGGGCAGCCTGTGCAGGCGGCATTTTGGGCAGGCTCGATGTAAAATCGGGCGTTGGCATATCCATGTCGGGCAAATCCATATCGGGTATATCCATGTCCGGAATTTCGATATCCATGTCGCCCATTTCGTCGTGACTGTCGCCCCTTGATGAAAAATCCTCCAGGGGCGGGGCTTCGACAGTTGCCGGGGTTGACCCGAAATTGCCGGGCATTTGAAAGGAAACGGGTCCGCTTTCCATTTCTCCATTATGAATCTTTTCAAGAACCAAATCTATGGAGTCCATTTCTACCGGGTAGGGTTGATTTTTTGATAGTAAATTCAACATGGAATTGGCGCGAGAGGCCAGCTTTGAGCCGGAATAATGTTTTAAAAATACGGTAAAGGCGTAGCGGGCGTTTTCAATCTCGTTACTTTTGTAAAAAGATTCGGCGGTTCTCAACAACTCGACGGAATTTTCCTGCTGGCCGCTTTCGCCGAGCAATTCGCGCACTTTACGGTGAACCTTACGCAACTGCCCCGAAAAGACCTTGAGCATCTGTAGAACCAGTCGGGTATTTTTCATACAAAAGGCTTCAAACATCTGCGGGGTAAAAACCAGGACAACGGCGTCGGCCAGAACCTGGGCCGTCTCTTCCCGGGGGTACATCCCCAGGGCCGATTTTACGCCAAAAAATTCCCCTTTTTGCACATCCTCTTTTATTTCGGTGGAATTATCCAGGGAATTGGAAATCAGAATAATTCTTCCTTTTTGAAGTACGTATACTTCAGTCCCCCGATCTTCGATGAAATATATAATGGAGCCGGCTTTATATGTTCGTAATGTTGGTCCGCCCATTTCTTACCATTCTTCTACCGGCAAAAATTCCAGTTCCTTGTGAAACCCGACAGATTTTCGAATTCTATCGAGCAGGCCCAGAACGTCGCCATGTATTATTTTTTTAAACGAATCTACCTTGACTTTTTGATACGAAATACCCAGGGCGTCAAACAAGGGAATAAAATTTTCATCGGCGTAGGCGGGTTTTCCATCGATCACCACCAGCATGATGTCCTCATAATTCATCGTCTTTACCGTATCGTAGGGTTTTGTCCTGTCGCCGTTTACGATGATAAAGTCGGCCAACTGGCCGGGGGCAATGGTACCGAGGTTTTTCAGGGAAAAAGCCCTTGCCGGGTTTACGGTAAGCATATTTACAAGCGCCTTTGAGCTTAACGGGTTGTCATAGGTCTTTTCAAAATACCTGTCGGCGATAAAAATTTCCTGGAACATATTTACGGAACCCGACATGGGTGAATCCGTGCCAAGACAGATGTTGACATGCTGGTCCATCAGTTCTTTAACCGGCGCGGTTTTTTCAAACATGTAGATATTCGATGCCGGGCACCAGACCACGTTGCATTTGTTTTCAGATAGCAGCTTGATGTCGTCTGCCGAAAAGGCAATTCCATGAATGAGGACGGTGTTTTTGCTCAAGGCGCCCTTTTGATTTAGGACCGAAACCGATTTGCGTGTCTCTTCGTCATAGCCCTCGGAACAGTGCGCCACAAAGGGGATGTCGCGTTCAACGGCCAGGCGGTGTTCAACTTCAACGCTGTCGCCCCACTTCAGGGCAAAGGATGTAATGGAATGGGCCAGGGTATAATCGCTTAAGAGTCGTATCGGGAGGTTCTCGCTGAACATATCCTGAACGAAATGCGGTATATGGTCATGAACCGAGGTAACGCCGCAAAGGAGATGCCGATAGGCGCCAAGAAGGTACAGGTCTTTCGATTCAATTTGCTGGCGTTCGGCGTAGACAGGCGAAGACTTCAGGTCGTTGTCCCAGACCAGCCAGTTCAGGTAGGGTTTTCGCGACCCGACGCGGGGCATATACGAACCCAGCAAATGATCATGGCCGTTGATAAAACCCGGTAATACGATAAGGCCGTTTAAGTCTATTTGAATCTTGCTGTCGCCGGAAGGTTTCTTGTCGACCTTTACAAATTTATTGCCGCCAACGGTCAAAGAACCGCCTGCAATGACATTATCCGGGGTAATGATGGTACCGTTGGTCAATTCCCAGTTCATTGATCCCCCGTCGTTGTTGTGAAATACCCGGCTGGATTAACCGGTTTACCATTATATGCCAGAAGAAAAAAAAGCTTGTTGTCCTTGGCATGGCCAATTATTTCGGAAAAATTCACGTACTGTCCTGATTTTACCTTTACTTCGTCAATGTTAGAATACATGGTGTGCCATCCGTTCCCATGGTCAATCAAAATATATTTCCCATACCCGCGTAAATAACTGATTTTCACCACGGTCCCCGAATTGGCCGGCTTGATGCCGCTTTGTGGACCCACCTTGCAGAGCAACCCCAGGTTTTTACTGTCCCCGAAAGGTATAAATCCGCGTACAACGGTCCATTGGGCTACGGGCCTGTATAAACGAATCGTCTGCCCCCAGGACAACTGCCGATCTTTACGAATTTCCTTTTTTACGATCAGCTTTTGCCCCCGGTAGATCTTGTCGTGAACTGCCAGGTGGTTCCATTCCAGAAGATCTTCCAGGGGGACATTATACTTATCGGCTATTACCGATAGACTCTCGCCCCGTACGACCTTATGCATTTGTTTCGGCGAAGGTTCTGAGTTACTATCTGTATGAAGATTTTTTGACCATAGAAGGTTATTTTTTTCTAAGGGAAAAAAACATACATACGATAATAAGATCAGGATAACCAGACCAACTCTCATCATTTATTATTTTCGGCCCCGGATACGCCTATCTCAAGCCGTTGGTTACCATATTTTAAAACATACGACCACATCAGGCATGTATACAACTGCTTGACGCGGTGTTTATAGTCTTCACGCCTGCGCATGAACGAAACGAGCGAGAAGAGCAAAAAAAGCGAAAAATCAGTGGCAATTGTCGGCGCAACCGGCGCGGTAGGGCTTGAATTTATCAACGTACTTGAAAAACTGGAGTTCCCGGTAAAAGACTTGAAACTCCTGGCATCCAAAAGAAGCGCCGGAAAGGTTTTAAAATTCCGCGGGGTGGAAATTCCCGTCGAGGAAACAACCAGGGAATCTTTTAAGAATGTCGACATCGCTCTTTTTTCCGCGGGAAGTTCCATTAGTCGTCTTTACGCCGAGGATGTGAAAAATTCCGGCTGCGTCATGATTGACAACTCTTCGGCATTTCGCATGGTAGACGATGTTCCCCTGGTTGTTCCCGAAATCAACCCCCATGACGCCCTCAAGCACAACGGAATCATAGCCAACCCGAATTGTTCAACCATCATCATGCTGATGGCGGTTTACCCGCTTTACCGGAAATACCCCGTTAAACGAATCGTCCTGTCGACCTACCAGGCGGCCTCCGGCGCCGGTTGGGAAGCCATGGAGGAATTGCGAAAAGCCTCACAGGCCTACCTGGACGAGCGGCCCTTCGAACAGACCATCATGCCCCACCCCTATGCGTTTAACCTGTTCTCGCATAACTCCAAAATGCTGGAAAACGGCTACAACGAAGAAGAAATGAAAACCTTTAAAGAAAGCCGCAAAATTCTGCACGACGATAAAATCGCCATTACGGCCACCTGCGTGCGGGTTCCGATATTCCGGGCCCATAGCGAAGCCATCAACCTGGAATTTTACGACCAGGCCCCGACCGTAGAAGAATGCCGCAGACTTCTGGGCGACTTTCCCGGCGTAAAGGTCATCGACGACCGGAAGAACAACTACTTCCCGATGCCAAACGAAGCCAGCGGAATGTACGATTGCCTGGTTGGCCGTGTCCGGGAAGACGAGTCGATGCCGGGCAAGGCGATAAACCTGTTTGTCTGCGGCGACCAGCTGTTAAAAGGCGCCGCCCTAAACGCGGTACAAATCGCCAGGCTTTTGGTTTAATTTTTTACGAGAACCCGGACCAAACGGTTTTTCGTATCGATGACATATAATTTTTTACCGTCGGTTGTGATGCCGCCGGGCGATTGAAACCGCGCCTGGCGGCCTTTACCGTCGGCCTTAGGGGAAATAAGTTTTTCATCTTTCCTGCTCTTGTAACGCCGATACAGGTTCAACAGCGGACAATTGGATTCAAAGAAATGTTTTCCGGCAATCGTAATGACCTCGCCCGTTTCGGGATCAACCCGGCGAATCTTGCTGTTTCCGGTATCGGCCACATAGACAATACCGTCCATAACCGTCACCCCGGTGGGATTATTAAAACGAGCCTCTACACCCCGGCCATCAGAGGCCCCGGGTTGAAAATCCTTGCCGGCAAGCGTAGTCACGGCCCCGGTTTCAATGACGACCTTTCGCAGGGCACCGTTTATCGTATCGGCCACATAAATGTTGGTTCCATCCGTGGCCAGCCCTTTGGGCGCGTTAAACCGGCCCTGGTCCTTGACGCCGTCGGCTAACCCGGCTACACCGGCCATTCCGGCAACGGTGCCGACCTGACGCGTTGCCAGGTCGATCTTTCGAACGGTACTGTTTCCGGTGTCGGCCACATACAACAATTTCCCGTCGGTGGCGATTCCATGGGGAAAGCGCAACATGGCCTTTTCGGGATTCCCATTTAAATGCCCCCCGGCTCCCGGTTTTCCCGCAAATGTAGAGACCTCGCCCGTAGCCAGGGAGATCCTGCGAATGACGCTGTTGGCAGAGTCTGCCACATATAAATTTCCACCCGTACAGACGATGCCAAAGGGCCGGCTAAACAAGGCGGCAGCCGGGTTTCCGTTTCGAAACCCAGATACTCCCGATACGCCGGCAAAAACGGACTCCTTGCCGGTTTTCAGCGAAACCTTCAACACGGTATGGTTAAAAAAATCCGTCAGGTATATGTTTTCGCCGTCGGTTGCGATCCCCTGGGGAATCTGGTTATCGGACTGATTTGAACCGGGGGCAAGCCCAAGGTCGGCAAGCGTTGAAACCTCAAATGCCGGTACCTCTGCCTCGGTTTTCAAACTGCACTTATGCGCCGCTAAAAAAAGAACCAGGATTAAAAAAGCAATTTTTTGAATTCGATATGATCTCATGTTCCTGCCTGGGTAGATATGATTTGCGTACAAACCTACGGGTAACACATTTTTTCAAGCGCCCGACTACAAGTATATTTTTCAATTGACGCAGGCGTTTACCAATAAAGAGCCTGTGCACCAACCTGCTTTTTGAGTAAGATGAGAAAGTTCAATGCGATCAAAAAGCATTGAACCTTGGGGTTGACGTTGTTTTCAGATTACAGTTGTCGCACAGGCTCTAAAGTCTACGAAGGCAATGTAAAGCGCTTTAAACTAAAAGCGGGAATTACAGGGGAGTTATTTTATGATATTTTTCAAGAATCTTTTACCGGGAAAACTGTTTTTTACGGCATTGCTGGTCTTATGCCTAACGTCGATGAACCAGGCCTTCGACATGAAAAAAATTGGCACGACCATGGACAAGGTTTCGGAAAAAATCCCCAAACCTGCGGCAACCCTGGAGAAATTTGACATTAAAAAAATCTCGCTTAGAGACATCACGTTTACCTTCGACATCGGTGTAAGTAACCCCTACCCGGTTGCCATCAACCTGGACGGTATTTTACTCGATTTCTCGGTAGAAAAAAACCGGTTGTTTCACACATCAACCTCCAAGGGTTTCAAGGTAAACGCCAGGGGTAAGGCCGTAAACAGTTTTGACATCACGCTGACCTATGAATCCATCATCAAGTTGATCCGTGATTACAATTCGCACGACTACCTGGACTGCGTCATTGACATAACGGTCATCATCCCGATTCCCAAAACCATTCAAGCCATACCCGAGTCGGTAAAACTTGCCTTTAAAATCGACCAGAAAATACCGGCCATTAAACCCCGCATCAGTATCACAAAATTTGCCGTAACCGGGCCGACGGCAAAGGACATTGAAGAGGCCATAAAAAAATCAACCAGGGAGAACGTTAAAAAAGCCGACCCGGCAAAAGTAAAGCGCATGTTTGATTCCCTCATCGGGGGAAAGCCCGTTGAAACCCCGGTGGTGAACATCGACGACCTTGACCTGAAGTTCAAGGTAACGTTTGACATCAACCTTGAAAACCAGGCAAAAGCTCCTTTAAAATTTAACGCACTGCAATTTGACTTCCTGGTAAATTCCGACAAGCTGGTAAACGGAAATACAAACGCCCTGACCAAAAATGCGACAACGACCGTGCTGCAGGTTGTCAACGAATTTAGCTCCAAAAACCTGACAAAGGCCGTATTAAACGCCTTTAAAAACGGCCGGGGAACATTTACATTAAAAGGAAATACGGCCCTGAGCCTGCCGCCGGAAATACTAAATCACCCCCTTGTTCTTGATTTTAACGAAGAAGGTGATTTTAACCTGCGGTAAAAAAGCGGTAAATTTAGACGCTGACCTCGAAGTCCCGCAGGGCCTGGTTCAAACTGGTTTTTAAATCGGTCGAAGGTTTTCTCTGACCAATGATGAGCGCAGCCGGAACATGGTATTGACCGGCCGGAAATTCTTTTGGTATCGACCCGGGTATCACCACCGAATTTCTGGGAATGCGGCCCTTGATATAAACGGGTTCTTTTCCGGTTACGTCGATGATTTTGGTCGAGGCGGTAAGAATCACCCCGGAACCCAAAACGGCGCCTTCTTCAACATGGATGCCCTCCACGACGACACAACGGGAACCCAGAAAGGCGTTGTCTTCAATGATTACAGGATTTGCCTGGGGCGGTTCCAGAACGCCGCCAATACCGACGCCGCCGGAAAGATGCACGTTTTTACCCACCTGGGCGCAGCTTCCCACGGTCGCCCAGGTATCCACCATGGTTCCGGTGGCAACATAGGCACCGATGTTGACATAGGAGGGCATCAAGATGGCGCCCGATTCAATAAACGAGCCGTAGCGGGCAACGGCCGGCGGCACCACGCGGACCTTCCGCTGACCGTAGTCTTTTTTTAATGGTATCTTGTCCCAATATTCAATGTCGCCGGCGTGAATTGTCTTCATCTCCATAATGGCAAAATACAGCAATATCGCTTCTTTAACCCAGATGTTTACCTGCCACTTACCATCAACCGGCTCGGCAACGCGGATCTTCCCCTGGTCCAGAAGCTCGATCGCTTCAAGAATGGCTTTTTTAACTTCCGGTTTGTTCAGGTCCCGGTTTTCGCTAGTGTACGTTTCATGAATAATGTTTTCCATTTTTAATTGTATGCCTTTAATTTGAAATTTATGGCATAAAATTCTGCGATTTCCTCATGTAAATCTCAAAAACTCCGGGAATATTTAATAGTTTTCTATTTGAATCGCCCTTGCGATTTAGGCTGGCATGATGGCAGGCGCTATTTCGAAGTTTTCACAAAACGTATTATCCCGGATAACCGCAAAGGTTGCCTCAAAAAAGTTTGAAAACACGTTCTGGAAAATATGCATAACGGGGTTATTGCTACATGCATTTTGTTTTATCGCCCTCTCCCATCAATCCCCGCATCAAACCTGGATTCAATGGTTGTTTTTATTTCTCACCACCTGGGCCCTTGTGGTAGACCCAGCCCGGCCGGGAATTTTAAAAAATTCCGGTAATGAGGCGATCAACAATGAAGTGTTCTACTATGGCAGGTTATTTATTTTCACCGTATTCTTTGCCCTGATGTCGCTGGCGCATGTCCGGGTTTTTATACTTGCACCTTACCAAGTGCTCCAGAAATCGATGCTTCCGGGTCTCCAGCCGGGCGATATCGTCCTGGTTGAAAAAATCAGCATGGGCCTGTTAACGACGTATTCCCGCCAGACCTCGCTTCACAGAATTCGCCACCCCTGGTTTCGGCCCATACAAACCGGCGATGTCATCATTTTCCGAAAACCCCAAACGGACATTGACATGAATGCGGAAAGTTCTTTTTCAAACGACATCCTGATAAAAAGAGTCGAACGCATTGAAAATAACCGTTATTGCGTTTACGGCGACAACCGGGAAAATTCCGTTGATTCGCGTGATTTTGGTTGTATTCCCGGGTCAAAAATTATCGGAAGGTATGTCTATAAGATTCCCAAAACGTATTTCCTGTTTCCCGAAGAAATCCGGGGTGAAGTTGCGCGCCAGGTCAGAATCTAGAAATCCCCGGTGCAGTTTGTAAAATGGATGAGATACGAAAAAAATACCGGATACTGATTATCGGCACTTGCCTGGCCGTCCTGGTTCTAATATTCCGGGCCTACGAACTGGCGTTTCATTCCCCGGTTCCCCTTTCGATGCTTCCGCAAAAGCCCATGATCAAACGGGGTACCATCTACGACGCGGACAGTCATGAACTGGCGATTTCGCGAAGCGCGGTATCTATCGGTATTCGCCCAGACGGCGTGGTAAACCCGGAGAATACCGCCAGGGCGTTAGCCGACTCACTGAAGATGGATTATGACTTTATATTAAACAAAATAAAAAATTCCGACGGGTATTTTTACCTGAAAAAAAATGTTCCCCTTTTTGACACCAAGGAGCTGCAATCGCGAAAACTTTCCGGAGTTGCCTTTGAAGAAAAGACGACGCGGTTTTACCCCAACGACAAGCTCGCCTCGTCGGTGCTGGGTTTTACCGGGGTAGACAACGAGGGACTGGCCGGTATCGAGTATGAGTACAACGAGGACCTGACCACCTCGGATAATAACGAGTATATCGGCAATGACGTCTACCTGACCATCAACGCCTACATTCAACATCAACTGGAGAAAGTTCTCGAACAAGGGCTTGTGAATTCACGTTCGAAAGCCGCCATTGGAATCGTAAGCGAGGTCCATACTGGCAAGATCCTGGCGATGGCCTCCCTGCCCGATTTTAACCCCAACCGGCATATGGAATTTTCCGCCGATACAAAACGCAACAGGGCAATCGTGGAAAATATCGAACCGGGTTCGACGTTTAAAATCTTCATTCTCGCTGCCCTGATGAAAGACCACATGCTGAAAGAAGATACTGCCTATTTTTGCCCGGGATATTTTCAATATAAAAATCACAGACTCCATTGCGGTTCCGCGCACGGGAAAGAAACCCTGATCGACGCGATTAAAAACTCCTGCAATACGGCCATGATTGAGGCATCCTGGGGTATGCCGGTAATGCAGCTGTACGAAAACCTCAAGCAGTTTGGTTTTACCAACATGACGCACATTAACCTTCCCGGCGAGGAAAACGGGTACATACCGGCCCCGGAAAAATGGGATATCAGCCTGAAAATGGCGATCCCGATCGGCCAGGGCCTGAGCGTGACCCCGATACAACTTATCAGCGCGGCCAACTCCATCGCCAACGGCGGCATCATGTTCAAACCCCTTATCGTAGACAGGATTATATCGGCTGACGGCAAAAAAATCCGGGAGTCTAAAGCTGAGCCCCGGTATGCGGCAATTTCTCCCGAAATTTCCCGGAAAATTCTTTCGTACCTTCAGCACGTCGTAACCAGGGGAGGTACGGGATATCTGGCCTCCATCCCGGATTTTCCCATTGCAGGTAAAACAAGCACGACGATGAAATCCGATAATAAAGGGTATACCAAGGGAAAGTACCAGGCTTCGTTTATTGGCTTTTTCCCCGGCGACAACCCGGAAATCAGTATCTTTATCTGGTATGACGAACCCCAGGGGGACGTCTACCAGGGGGGCCAGGTTGCCGCGCCCATATTTAAAAACGTCCTGAGCGATATCATCCCGATTGTCCACAAGGGGAAAATCCGCGAAAGCGCCGAACTGGCTGCAAGGAAGGTAGACGTCGGCGTTTACAACAAGGACGTTATGCCCAACTTGTTGAAAAAAAGTAAAAAAGAAACCTTGTTTATTTTATGGTCCCGGTACCCGGGCGAACACGAGATTTCGGGCAAAGGTTACCTGGTCAACCAATCCCCCCCGCCGGGAACCAAAATACAGGAACCCTACAAATTCACCCTGACATTTGACGAGAATTAGGTTTTGCCTGACGGTAAAGGCCCGGGAGATTTACGATCGCCTGCAAAGACGTCAGAATACGGATTGTAAAACGAAATGGTATTTCGTCCGGCTTCTTTGGATTTATACATGGCCTTGTCGGCCTGCTTAATCACTTCATCGCCATTACCGCTTTGGCCGTCAAAAAGGACAATACCCAGGCTTGCCGAGCAATGGTGTTCGATAATGGATTTTGAACCTTCCTCGCCGGGAACTTTCAGCAGGTAGGGCCTGGCAAGTTCCCGGCGAATTTTTTCGGCGACAATACCGGCCATATTCTCCGAGTCTGCCCTGCCGGTATCCAGCTGGCGCACCATGACCAGGAACTCGTCGCCCCCAAAACGGGCCACGGTGTCTACCTCCCGGACGCAACTGGTTATTCTCCGGGCCACCTCTATCAACAGGAGATCGCCGGCGCCGTGACCGTGGACGTCGTTTAAGGGTTTAAAATTATCGAGATCGAGAAAAATCAGCGCCCCGAAATGCCCGTTTCTTTTTGCGGCGGCCAACGCCTGAGCCAGGCGATCGGTTAACAGCCGCCGATTGGGAAGACTGGTCAGGGTATCATAGTCTGCCAGTTGCCGGAATCGATCCTGGTTTTCAAGCAACTGTTTTTCCGCCTTGATCCGCCGACTGACGTCGCGGGCGACGCCTTCCATGGCAACAAGTTCCCCTTTATCGTCATAAAGAAAAACGACCCGTTGCTCCACCCAGATGATCTTTCCGTCTTTTGTAATCCAGCGAAGAATGACCGGGCGGCCCTTTTCCATATTTCCTTTTGAAATTTCCTGAAACAGGGTAACATCGCCTGGGTGAACCTGTTTATACCCCAGGTCGGGATCATCGTAATACTCCTGTGGCGTATAACCCGTCATACCCGTAGAAACCGGGCTGACATAGCTGAATCGCTTTTGGGGGGCGTACTCATACCGGTAAATAAGATCTGCCGCATTTTCGGCCAGGCGCCGAAATCGCTCTTCGCTTTCTCTTAAAGCCGTTTCGGTTTTTATGCGATCGGTAATGTCGCGCCCTGAGCCATAGATGAGTTTCTTGTACGGGAAGGCCCGCCACTCAATCGTTTTATAACTTCCGTCCTTATGCCTGTTCCGGTTTATAAAGTGCATAACGGCTTTTTCATTATTTAAATCCCCGAGGGCTTTCTCCGTAGAATCGATATCGTCCGGGTGAACGATATCCGTTGCCCGGCGGTTATTCAATTCATCCAGGGTATACCCGAAAGTTTTTTCCCATTCCGGATTGAGCCGCAAAAACCTTCCCTGGGAGTCTACGACGCAGAGAAGGTCGATAGCCGAATTAAAGAAATTGTTTATTTCTTCGGTGCGGTTTCGAATTTCACTGGTCAGGGCCTCTGCCAACCCAAGGGCGTCGACGCGCGTATTTAAATACGATACGGTCAGAAAATACAGTAATCCGCTGATTGAAATACCAAAAACAAGGGTTAACCAGAACTTTCCATAGTCGAGCCCCGACGATTCCCCCTTTACCAGTTCGAAATGGTATGTCCAGATTCGACCGTTAAAATCGGATCTTCGATCCAGGGAAAACAAAACAGTATCCGGCTTGCCTTTTACAGAAACATTTTCGTCGCGGTAGAGTAACGCTTCGGGTTTCATTTCGGTCCCGTCATATACCTGTAAATGCAGGTGTTGTTTTTCTTTATTGTCCCACCCTTCGAGAGATTGGCTTAAAAAATCGCCCATACGTATGGGACTGTATACCCAACCCATAATGGCCTGGCGGCGCTGGGTGGTTGTTTCCAGGGGCATGTTCTTTTTATAAATGGGAATGTACATCAGCGTGCCGGCCTGAACTTCTTTGCCACTTTCCTGAACCAGGGTTACCCTACCCGACAGGCTTACCGTGTTTTCATCGCGCGACTGCTCCATGGCCTGACGGCGGATGGGTTCGGAATACATGTCATAGCCAAAAGCTCGTTGGTTTCGGTTGTCAAAAGGCTCCAGGAATACAATCGCAGAGTAGCCGTCGCGCACCCCCTGCGGCCACACATGGTAATCCCGAAAACCCTCCTGGCGCACCGTCTCCATATGCCGGGTCAGTTGCGAAGGGGGTATCCAGAGCGATAAACCAAGCCCCAAAATGGATTTAAAATGCCGGTCGATCTGAATCCTTTGAACATAACGGAACCATTCTTTCCTGGTAACCTCTTTTGAAGCATCAAGCATGGCGGCGCCGCCCAGCAGAACCTGCTTGTGCGCCTGCAGCCTTCCGTCTATGGTATGCAGAATTTTGTGAGTATCAAATTCCAGCCTGTTACGTACCTCTTTTTCGATTCCCAGTCTCACATAGTAGCTGCCGATCAAGGTCAAACACAAGCTCAGAAAGAGAACCAGAAATCCCTTTAAGTACGTTCGAGACAAGGTCGTTGCATCTCTTTTTTTTCGAATGATTCTTGTAAAATCCCTCAAATGCATGCTATTTCCTGATCCATTATAAAACGCCCACATACTTTATAATGTAAATCTATATTTAGAACCACAAAATATCGAATAAAGTATTGTTTTACGCGGAATAACCGGTTTTCCGTTTTTACCCTGTAAACGGTCCGATAATTCATTTTTTTTGGCTAATTTGACAAAATCTGGCGATATTATCCCAAGATTACATTAGTATTACATAATATTCTAATATATTGAATCCAGGAGAATGAAATGGGAAACAACCTGCAGGAAATCACAACAGAAGAATTTGAAAACCAGGTAACAAATTCAGACAAGCCCGTGGTGGTTGACTTTTACTCGACCGAATGCCCCCCCTGTGAGGCCCTGGCGCCCAAGCTTGATACGATCGCTGAAAAATTCTCCGGCGAAGTCAAATTTGTCAAAATATTTCGGCAGAACAACAAGGACCTTGCCCAACGCCTGGGGGTAAGTTCCAGCCCCACCCTGTTGTTTTTTTCCGGAGGAAAGGAAGTTACCCCAAGGTTGACAGGCGGCATCCGCAAAAAAACCATCTACAATCACCTGTCGAAACTTGTCAGCGAAGAAGTTTTTGATGAAATAAATATACCCCCGGTAAAGACCAGGCGCTCCTTCGACGTGATCATCGTTGGAGCCGGACCCGGCGGTTTATCGGCGGGTTTATATGCGGCCCAGGCTAAGTTAAAAACGGTCATCGTCGACCAGGCCATGCCCGGCGGGCAGGTATCGACCACCCATTTGATTTCCAACTACCCCGGGACAGGTAAACCGGTTCACGGTTACGAACTGATGCACCAGATGAGCGGCCAGGTTGTCGATGCCGGGGCAGAAATCATACCGGCCGTCGACATCACCTCGGTAGAGTGTAATCTTAAGAACAATCAACATGAGGTCACGATCGACGACGAAACCACCCTGACGGCCCCGGTAATTATTTTTGCCACCGGGGCACAACCTCGCCTTCTAAATGTGACCGGCGAAAAAGAATACCAGGGAAAGGGAATTTCGTATTGCGCTACCTGCGATGGAAAATACTACGAGGGGCGCCAACTCATTGTCATCGGAGGGGGCAATTCGGCCGTAGAGGAGTCGATTTTTCTAACCAGGTTTGCCTCCAAAATCACGATGGTTCACCAGTTCGACTACCTTCAGGCAAACAAGACCGCGCAGGAGACGTTACTTGCAAACGAAAAAATTGAAATACTCTGGAGCTCGGAACCCCGGAAATTTGAAAAAAATTCCGAAGGAAAAATGCTTGTTACCCTGGAAAACTTGAAAACCCACGAACTTCAAACCATATCCGCCGATGGGATTTTTATCTTTATCGGGATGGCCCCAAATGGAAAAATTATCCCCGACGAAGTTGTGCGAAATCAATGGGGGTACATTATAACCAACGAGGCCATGGAAACCAGTATTCCGGGGGTCTATGCCGTAGGGGATATCCGGGAAAAGGCTATTCGCCAGGCCATCACGGCGGCCTCTGACGGTTGTATTGCCGCTGTACAGGCGGAACGGTATGTGGAATCAATCCACAAGAACAAACTTGCAGAACATTCCAAAGAATCCGCAAACAAGACCGGATTGGGGCAAGCAGCGGTTGCCTAAAGCCGGATTCAATTAGCATTGCCGGGAGAAATAGTATGGATTGTAAAACCGCAACCCAGGCTCGATATACCGAAGAGGCCGCCAGGTCAAACGATCTTTCCTGCGGGGGAGCGCTTGATCTTGCCCAAATCAGGAACGATGAAATTGTTGTCGACCTCGGATGCGGCAGGGGCAAAGATGTGGTTGCTGCGTCACACCAGGCAAGGTTTGTTTTCGGGATCGACTTTACGGAAAAAATGATCGAGGTAGCGCGGGAGGCTATTTCCAATGCCTCCGTTGAAAACGCCCAGTGCCTAACGGGTTCGCTTGAATTAATACCGCTAGCCGATGCAACGGTCGACGTGGTGATCTCCAACTGTGCGATCAACCATGCGCCCGAAAAAGACCTTGTATTTGCGGAAATTTACCGCGTATTAACCAGGGGGGGACGATTTGTTGTTTCCGACATTATCGCCGAGAGAAAACTAGCGAAAGAAATTTCACAGGACCCGGCGGCCGTATCGGCATGCTATGGCGGGGCGATAACCTGGGAGGAATACCTTGGGGCCGTAACCAGGGCAGGTTTTGACCCCGTGGAGACCCTTGAAAAAAGTTCGCCATATGTAAAATCCGGGGTGATGCTGCAAAAAATAACCCTGCGGGGTCACAAGAAATAATTTAGTACAATACATTAACAAGTTAAAATACAGGAGAATAGCATGAGACCACTTACACGAAAAAAAATAAAAGCTGACGAGTTTAAAAACAAAACGGATGTTAAAAAAGAACGATTGGTGAAAACCCCGGAAAAAAAGGTAGCCCAGTGCTGCGCCAAAAGTTCGACCATCGTATCTGGCTGCCACGACTAACCTCTGCCACCGGAAAAACGGCTTTAGAAATTTCTGATGTATTACTCAAAATACACCTTTCACACCAACCTGGAAAACGACTCAGGCCTGGTTATTGCAAACTACCTGACAGGCTCCATGGATATTCTGGATAAGGACGAAGCCGGAGTGTTTTTACAGTTTGAGAAATCCGGAGACTGGAAAAACTACCCCGGCCTGCCGGAATTGATCGAGAGAGGATACGTATTTGAGAATGCCGGCGATGAGAAAGTCATGTTCGCCGAAAAAAAACGGGATTTTCTGGCGGAATACGAAAATACTCCCGTGCAGATCATCTTCACGCCGACCTATGTCTGCAACCTTGGCTGCCAGTACTGTTACCAGGCCGAGTATGAAAATCAATCCCGCAGTTTAAAACCCGAAGTCATCGATGCCTTTTTTGCCCATATCAACAGGAAGTTTCGATTTGAAAAAGTCAAACCCTACATAACCCTTTTTGGCGGCGAACCCCTTCTTGGGGGAAACGAATACAAAACCAGCTTGCTGAGGTTCATGTCAAGGGCAACCGACTTCGGTTATGAAATGGCCATTGTGACCAACGGTTTTGAACTCGAAAAATACCTGGATGATTTTAACGAAAATAAATTTAAGATCAAGGAAATCCAGGTCACGCTTGACGGCACACGGGAAATTCACGACGAAAGGCGGCCGACGAAATCAAAAGAGGGAACCTTTGCGGCAATTACCGGGGGTATTGAAAAAGCCTTGAAAATGGGATTTCGAATTAACCTGCGATCCATTGTTGACAAAAAAAACATGGGTGAGCTGTACAAACTCGCCGAGCATGCCTTGCAGCGGGGCTGGTTGGAATACCCTCCGGCAAAATTTCAGACGACGCTGGGGCGAAACTACGAACTTCATACCTGCCAGGTTGGCGCCCAACTCTATGAGCGCTCCGAAATGTGGAGAGATTTTACGACAGAGGCAGCCAGGCGCCCGGTTTTATACAAATACCATAAACCACAGTTTCACGGTATCCGGACCTTAATGGAAAGCGGCCAACTCCCCGATCCGATCTTTGACGGCTGCCCGGCGGGAAAAAAAGAATGGGCGTTTGACTATAAAGGGGACATCTACGGTTGCACAGCCTCCGTCGGGGTCGAAAAATACCGGCTTGGGAATTTTCTCACCGGCGAGGTCATAAACGAAGAACAGGCCAGGCAATGGATGACGAGAGACGTTCAGTCGATACCTGAATGCGCCGAATGCGCAGAAAGTCTTGCCTGCGGCGGAGGCTGCGGGGTCCTGGCTGCCAATTCTACCGGTAATATTCATTCGCCGGATTGCCGACCAGTAAAAGAACTTATCCCGCTGGGGATACGTCATTATAATATTCAAAATTAAAGAAAGGGGAGTATATGAAAAAAGAAATCACGGTTAAAGAGTTATGCGCAGAACTGAAAAAACGGGTGGGCGATTCCAAGACAATTGATTGCTGCAAAGAAGAAATTGTAAACCTCGCCAACCTGGCCGCAGAGAAAATCGGCGAAGAAAAGGTGATGGTCGACTGGACTGATAAAGATAAAAAATAAAAGAACGATTTACCGCCCCGGGCCACTTAAGGCAGTTACGAGCAAATGAACCAAAAGCCGGTTTTTTTCTATGCGATGCTGATTCTGGCCATGATCACCTGGGGGGTAAGCTGGGCCTCGGGAAAAGTACTTTCTTCGATGGCAAATCCAGAGGTATTACTTTTCTGGAGATTTTTCTTTACGTTTCTGACCTTGGTACCGGCCGTCCACTTCGTTGACAAGAGCTGGAAAATCCCAAGAGGGTCCTTGAAATACGTCGTCGCCGGCGGAATTTTCATGAGCGGGTACAATTACCTGTTTTTTACGGGTTTGCACAATGGCCTGGCCGGGGCGGGAGGCGTTTTGGTTACGACGATGAATCCGGTCTTAACCTTTGTCCTGGCATCGGCGATACAAAAATACAAACCGGAAAAAAAAGAAATTGCGGGTTTAGTTATTGGTATCCTTGGCGGGCTGATCATGATCCACGCCTGGCGTCTTTCCTGGAATGACCTGGTACAAAGCGGGAATATTTTTTTAATCGGGGCCTCGTTAACCTGGGCCTTTATGACGCTGACAAGTCAATACTCAGGTAAAACCATCTCTCTGTTAAAATTCACGATGTACGTTCACGCACTGGCCGCGGCGATCAGCTTTGTACCGGCTTCTGCTTTGAACTGGAACGAGGTCATTCATTTTCCGGCTATCTTTTGGGGAAATATAATCTATCTTTCTGTTATATCCACGAGTTTTGGAACGACGGTTTATTTTTCTGCCTCGCGTGCCCTGGGGTCAAAATCGGCAAGTTCGTTTATTTTCATTGTGCCCTTGACGGCCCTTCTCGGTGGTATTGTATTCCTTGGCGAAAAACCAGGGGTGTATATATTAGCTGGTGGGTCTTTGTCACTGGCGGCGGTTTATTTGATAAATTCCACAGGTGGTCAAAAAAAAACATCTAAAGTTTGAATTTTTCCTCTGTCAGTGTAAAAATCTGACCAATTTGCTAATTACTGTGGTATGAGATGTTTAAGACAGAACAAATATTCTAAACTTGAAATTTCCTCATTATGGGAAGTCCATCTTGAAGAGGACCTTTGGCAGAAAATAAAAATCGTTGCAAAGGAGCATAAAGCCAGTTTTTCCTGGATCACAAGATATTGTGTTTTTCGATTGGCACGCAAGAAGAATCTCTCCATGCGAAAAGCTATGGAAATCCATAACAAAAAAATTAAGATCCACCAAAAATCAGTAACTCACCACAGGCACCTCATGTGTCTCTACGGTTCCGACGAGAAACTTCTGCGCATCGCCGCCATGCAACTCGGAATGACCGTATCCCAGATGATCCGCCTTGCCCTGCACTGGTTTTTGCCCAAACTGGAAAAAAAAATAACAAAATGGGAGCATATCTATTACCATGGAACAAAAATCTGCCAGCACCTGTCCCTGACACGATCCATCCAATGGAAATTCCCCATCAAAGATCTTATACAATACCAGCCATGGGCCTATACCGCCTGGTGGAATCGGCCCACCATCACCCTGCCCATACCCTACCGCGACCCTCACGGGCCATAAGATTACCGACGCAAAAATTGTTTGCAGTTGCGGGCATAACCAGAATGTGACACTATGCAGGTCAAATCCATACTAACGGCAGATCAGTTTACCCGCAACGATCTCGACATGATACTTAAAAACACCGCCCGAATTGAGAATCTTCTTAAAAAACACAAACAACTCAAAATCCTCAATGAGTACATCCTCGCGACGATGTTTTTTGAACCCTCTACACGAACCAGGCTTTCCTTTGAATCGGCCATGCACCGGCTCGGCGGCAACGTCATAACCGCCGTGGGAATGCAGTTTTCTTCCCTTGCAAAAGGAGAGACCCTCTACGACACCCTCAAGGTACTGGAATCGTATGCCGACATCTGCGCCATACGACATCCCAAAGAAGGGGCCTCAACGGTGGCAGCAAAGAGCATATCGATCCCCGTCATCAACGCCGGGGACGGAGCCGGGGAACACCCCACACAGGCAATTCTGGATCTCTACACAATTTCGGTCCACAAAGATATCACGCAAAAAAAAATCAAGGTAGGGTTTGTCGGCGACATCAAGTACGGCAGAACCATTCACTCCCTGATCAAGCTCTTATCAAATTACAATGCAACATTTGTCTTCATCAGCCCCCCGGAAATCGGGCTGCCCGACAAGTACAAGGATACCCTGAAAGACCTCCGGATAGACTTCCAGGAGACAAGCGATATACAGGCCCTGGCCGACTGCGACGTAGGATACATAACCCGCATCCAGGAAGAGCGATTTCTTGACCACGCCACCTACGAACAGTTTAAGGATTTATATATCATCAATAAAAATTTCCTGAAAAGCTGCCGCCAGGACATCATCATAATGCATCCCCTGCCCCGGCTCAACGAGGTCTCGACCGATATCGACCAGATGCCCCAGGCAGTATATTTCAAGCAGGCCGAGTACGGACTCTACTCGCGAATGACCCTCTTGTTGTACGTCACCGGGCAACTTGACAAACTTGACGCTTTTACTTGATGTCCTTTAAAAAAAAGATTTAAGGAAGGGCTTAGCGCGCCCTTTCGCTCCAAAGCCAGGCTTTTGCGCTATCCCCCGCGAAGGTTTCTGAAAAATTGCCTGGCAGTAACATTGCTTTTTAACTTGTTCCGCTTTCGGGCAACAAATTAAACCGGCATTGCGCTAGTGAAACTGGTTAATGATGCGCGGTATGGCGTATAACGAAGCCTGCTCCACGGCGGCGCCCCGCTTGACGGCTTCGAAGGGCATTCCATAGACAATACTCGTATCTTCATCCTGGGCCACGGTATGGGCGCCGGCCTCCCGCATCTCAAGAAGACCCGCGGCGCCGTCGTCCCCCATACCGGTCAAGATAATACCGAGGGCGTTTTTACCGACCTCCTTGGCAACCGAACGAAAAAGAACATCGACCGAGGGGCGATGACGGCTGACCAGGGGGCCGTCCAGGACCTTGACAAGGTACTGGGCGCCGCTTCGTACGACCGTCAGGTGTTTATTGCCGTGCGCCACGATCGCCCGGCCGGGTATGATCCTGTCGCCGTCCTCGGCTTCTTTTACCGTGATATCGCAAACGGTATTGAGCCGTGCCGCAAAGGCTGCGGTAAAACCCTCCGGCATATGCTGTACGATGACGATCCCATGGGCCGTTTTGCTCACCATCTGTAGAAGGATCTCCAGGGTCTGGGTTCCCCCTGCCGAAGCTCCTATGGCAACCACCTTGTCGGTCGTCACAGCCATCGCCTTCCCCGACCCCTTTTCTAAAATCACGTCGGCGGTTAATTTTTCGCCTGATTTTTCTTTAAGCGCTGTTCCAACCTTGTTTGTAGCCTGATCTTCTTTTTTCTCAACGCCCGTTTGAAGGATCTGCCGGATTTTGTTCACGTGGGCTTTGGCCGCCGACTTGACCGCATCGGCAAATGTGATGGCTGATTCTTCCAGGAATCCTTTTAACCCCAGTTCCGGTTTGGTAATGATCGCCACCGCCCCGGCATTGATAGCCTCAAAGGTCACCTCGGCCCCGTCTTTTGAAAGGGACGAGCAAATCACAACCGGGGTTGGCCTTTCCGCCATGATTTTCTTGAGAAAGGTCACGCCGTCCATGCGCGGCATTTCAATATCTAAAATAATAACATCGGGCCATTGTTTTTCCATGTGGCGCTGGGCAAAGATCGGGTCAGATGCCGTCGCGTATACATTGATTCCCGGGTCTTTTGATAGTAAATCCGACAAAACCGACCGAACCACGGCGGAATCGTCTACAATCAGAACGTTAATTTTACCCATCTCAAACTTCCCCTTTTTTCGGTTTCTTAAGCCATACGTCGCCGCTCCAGAGGTCAAACAAGATACTCCTGTGCTCTACCCCGCCCATATCCTGCGAGGCTATGGTAAACCCGTATTGCTTTGTCAACTCGCCCGCTTTGAGTATATTTTTTTCGCCGACATTGATATTGGCATCCTTGACAATTTCCGAAAACATATTGGAACCGCCAAAGACCTTCACCTGGTAGTCCTTTGGCTTGGTCTTTGTCTTTTCCAGTTCCTTCATCAGCATTTCCATCGCCTCTTCCCCATACCGGCCGTCAAGCGGCTCAGAAGGGTTTCGAACCCGGCGCGAGGGCAAGAGGTAATGACACATTCCCCCGATTTTCAATACCGGGTGCCACAGGCATATGGCAACACAGGACCCCAGGATCGTCCGAATCCGGGTATCCGTATCTCCCCAGTGCATCTCGCCGGGTTTTAGAAAAATTTCAAGTATAAATTCAGGTTCATTCATTTTATTTTCTTACCCCGTTTATACTTCAAGCTTTTTATAAACTGTCGGGATCATGGTTTTAAAGTTTTTATTTATATTGTTTAGATTCTCGGAATGACCGAGAATCAGGTAACCTTGTGGTTTAATAACATTGTATATTTTCTTTATGACGGAAATTTTTGTATCTACATCGAAATAAATCATCACATTTCTTAAAAAAACCACATCAAAAAGCCCAATATTCGGAAATGCTTCATTTAAATTCATTTTCAGAAAGCGAATATTTTTTTTTAATTCGTCGGTTACCGTAAAATTTCCATATTCGGCGTTTATACCCCGCAGGCAGTATTTCTTTAACAACTTCTCGGGAATCTTTTCCGAAGCCTCCAGGGGATAAATGGCCTTCCTGGCTTTTTCAAGTACGGTCTCATTGATATCGGTTCCCAGAATTTCCCAGCGGCCGTTTAACCCGGCCTCTTCCAGGATCATCGCAATCGAATACGCCTCCTGGCCCGACGACGAGGCGGCGCTCCATACCCGGAATATTTCGTTTGATTTTATGTTTGGCAGAATATGATCGCGCAGGTAATCCAGGTGTTGACTTTCCCGGAAAAAATATGTCTCGTTTGTCGTAAGCAGGTTGATCATGATCTGCTTTTCTTCTTTGTTCTCGGGTCTTAATATCAGATCAATATATTCCTGGTATGAATTCAGGTGATAAAACCTCAACCGCTTGAGAAGTCGACCTGAAATCAATGCCCGTTTTGCGTCGGACATATGAATTCCGGCCCATTCATAAATCAATTCCTGGTATTTTTTCAGCTCCCGGTCGGTAAGGGGAATGCCGGCCGTGACATAATTGTTATAATCCTTATCCATAAAGCGTTCACGAATTTGATGACTTTGTACTTGAAGATAGAATAGTGCCGCCTTCCCTGGCAGCCTTCTCCAGGTAGGTCAAGTCCTGAACATTGAGAACTTTCGAAACATTCAACATGATGATGAAGCGCTCCCCGATTCTACCCATACCGCTGATAAAGTCGGCATGTACGTCATCGCCGAAATCCGGTGTCGTCTCGATTTCGTCTGCCGCAAGGCTGATTACCTCGCTTACGGCGTCGACAATGATTCCAATTTCTACTTTTTTATCCGCCTTCTGCAATTCCACGATAATGATACAGGTCAGTTTGCTGATATCGGTCTTACCCTTTCCAAAACGCAACGACAGGTCCATTACAGGAACAACCTTGTTTCGAAGGTTAATCACTCCTTTGATATAGTCCGGCAACATGGGTACCTTCATGATATTTGAAAACGCAATGATCTCCTTGACGATCATGATATCCAGGGAGTACTGATCCTGGCCCATTAAAAATGTCAGATATTGTTTTTCATCTGTTGATGATTTACTTAACGTCTCGTTCATATGTTATACCTTTAAATAATACACATTTTCAACCTTCGAGGCAAGATTCGATCAGGAAGCTTGTGACTTTTCTTCGTTTGATTTCATTGTCCCGGCCAGATTTTTCAAACCTTCTTTTTTTGCCAGGGCGCGTTCGACATGTATGGAACGCCTGTATTGATCAAATCGCGATAATTCATTTAAATCCAGAACACGGTTGATATTGAGCAAAATCACAAAACGATCGCCAATTTTTCCAATCCCCGAAATAAAATCGGCGCGTAGTTTTGCGCCAAAACCGGGCGCCGATTCGACGTCGTCAGAAGCGATATCAACAACATCTTCCACCGAATCAACCAGGATGCCGATATCGCTTACCTCTTCGCCCTCTTCAATTTCTACGATGACAATACAGGTAAGTTTGGTAACCGGGGAGGCAATCGTGCCAAACCTCGGGGCCAAATCCACGACCGGAACCACGTTACCCCGGACGTTCATCACCCCGAGTATGTATTCCGGGACCATCGGAATCTTCGTGACCTGGGAATACCCGATAATTTCCTTAACGTTCAGAATATTGATGCCGTATTCTTCCGGCCCCATTTGAAACGTTAAGAACTGTCTTTCAAGATTCAAGCCAGACCTGGCCTCTTCAAGATCCGTCATCGTTTTTTGTAAAAATTCGGTCTCGTTGCTCATTCGATTATCCCCAGAATCGACCGTCTTCTATAGACAGTTCTTTCATTAAAATTTCTCAAAATCCCTGCTCTGTGACCTGGCAACCGTTTTGCCAGACTTTATATTTTCGCCCGAGACGTCAAATGCTTCGCGCGTGGCCGGTTTTTGCGTCCTTTGTACCGGCGCCATATGTTGCGCTCTTGCGGTTTGTTGACCAAAAGATTGGTTTGCCCCGCCTGCCACTCGGTTGGAATTTTCGCCTGCCCCCGAACGTACTTTTTGCTCGTTGACCTTGAAGTAGGCCATGGTTTCCTTAAGCCCTTGCGCCTGTGAGTTCACCTCTTCAGCCGTTGCCGCAAGCTCTTCGGCGCTGGAGGCGCTGCTGGATGTTACCTTGTCAAGCTGGGCCATGGCGCTGTTCATCTGCACAACCCCGGTAGCCTGCTGCTCCGAAGCCGCGGTAATTTCTTCTACAAGGTCGGCCGTCTTCTTGATGTTGGGAACAATCGAGGTAAGCAACTGACCGGCCCTGTCGGCAACGTTGACGCTCTTTACGGCCAGCTCGCTAATCTCCTGTGCGGCAACCTGGCTTCTCTCGGCCAGCTTTCTTACTTCCGAAGCAACCACCGCAAAACCCTTACCATGTTCGCCGGCTCTTGCCGCTTCAATTGCCGCGTTTAGCGCCAGAAGGTTGGTATTGTAGGCGATATCTTCTATCATACTGATCTTGTCGGCAATTTGCCGCATCGCCGAAACCGTCTCGGTTACGGCCTTGCCGCCTTCAACGGCCTCATTGGCAGATTTTTCGGCGATTCCGTTTGTCAGCTTGGCATTTTCGGCATTCTGGCTGATACTGGCCGACATCTCCTCGAGGGAGGCGCTGGTCTCTTCAACCGATGCCGCCTGTTCATTACTGCCCTGGCTCATGGACTGCGCCGTACTGGATAGCTGCTCTGCGGCGCTTAACATCAACCCCGCATTGACAATCACCGAGGTTATGATTTCCGAAAATTTATCCTGCATCTCGACAAGGCCCTGGAGCAGGTGACCGGTTTCGTCTTTCGAGCCGACCTCGATCCTGTTATCCAGCGACCCGTTTGCCATCTGATGAAATATCGAAAGAACCTGGTTTATCGGCTTGGTGATGGAGGTTATAATAAACATTCCGAACAATATTGCAAAGACCACGCCCGATATGCCAATGGCAATGGAAACCATCATGCTTTTATAATAAAGCTTTTCGGTCTCCTGGGAGACCTTTTCGGCAACATCGGTTTGAACCGCCGTCAAAGCATCCATGCCCTCAGAAATCGGCTCCATCACCTCGATAATCTGCGAGTCATAGAGCTTGACAAAAGCGGCCTTATTGTTATTTTTAATTTCTTCGAGGCATTTGGCAATAAAGGTTTCCGCATCTGCTATTGCCGGTTCCAAAACCTTTATCAATCGCTCTTCTTCGGCAACCAGCACCGTATTTTTATATGCCTCCCAGGTTTTATGGATATACTCCTGCGAATGGGCAATTTTTTGAACGGCTTCATCATTGCTGATTTTGCCATTTTACTTTCTGAAAGGTAACGGAGATATCGACGGCGTAGTTGTCCGCAACTTCTTTAAGCTGTTTTAACGGTACCACCCTGTCATTATAAACCGTTGCCAGGCCAAGATGAATGTTTCTCATACCGAGAATTCCGATCAAACCAATTATGGCGGTAACGGCAATCATGATAAATACCAAAAGATATAACCGAACACCGATCTTCATATTTCGAAAAAATTGCAGCATTTTAAATCCTCGTTATTTTATTCTTTCTTGATTTCAACATTTTCCATTTCGGTGGCATGCTTAATTAACTTGGGAATATCCAGGATTAAAGAAACCGTACCGTTACCCAGAATCGTAGAACCGCTGATTCCGTGAAGGTTGTTAAAAAGTTTGCCCAGTGGTTTAATTACAGTCTGGTATTCGCCGATCAGGCGGTCAACCATCAGGCCAGCCTTGTGGTTGCCATAGCGAACCACAATGATGTTGTCCTGGCTGTGCTGGTTATCGGCTTCATCAACGTTAAAAAACTCCTTCATCCGAAGATACGGCAGTACTTCGCCCCTGAGGTTTACAAAGTTGCCGCTTTCTTTACTGATTTCGTCTTCCGACGAAATGTTGATACATTCCAGAACCATGTCAAGCGGTATGACGTACGAGACCGACCCGATTTCGACCAGAAACCCGTCGATGATGGCCAGGGTCAATGGAAGAGAAATTCGCATCGTTGTACCGACCCCGGGCTTGCTGTCGATTTCTATGGCTCCCCGGAGAGATTCAATATTACGCCGCACAACGTCCATTCCGACGCCCCGGCCGGATACGTCAGTGATGACATCCGAGGTTGACAAACCCGGTTCAAATATAAAATTATAAATTTCTTCGTCGGTATACGAAGCGCCTGCCTTGACAATTTTCCTGTCTATAGCCTTTCGTAGAATCTTTTCCTTGTTCAGGCCTTCGCCGTCGTCGGAAATCTCGATTACAATGTTTCCTGTTTCATGCAAGGCATTGATGCGAATCGTACCCATCGGGTTTTTACCGTGTTTTTTGCGTTCCTCGGGGGTTGCGATTCCATGATCTATGGAATTCCGAATGAGGTGCATCAAAGGGTCGTTGATTCTCTCGACTACCGTCTTGTCAAGTTCCGTGTCGCCGCCGCTGATTTCCAGTTCGATTTGCTTGCCCATCTGCCGGCTGAGATCCCGGACCACCCGCTCAAAACGCTTGAAGGTTTCGCCAATTTGAACCATCCTTATGTTCATCGCCGAATCCCGAACCTCTTCGACAAGCCGCCCCATGGTAAGCGAGGCTTCGATAATATCCTTGTCGCCGTTATTTTCGGAAAGCTGGCGGATATTGGCGACGTTAATCACAAGCTCGCCCACCAGGTTGATGAGGTTGTCCAGCTTCCTGGCTTCAATACGAATAAAGTTGGCCGCCGTATCTGAAACCGACCTGCTGGTCCTCTCTTCGACGGTATTTGGATCTTTTTTGGCGGAAAAGACTTCGTCGGGCGCCGCGGCATCGGTTTCGGACTTGTCTTCTTCCGCTACCATCCCGGGCTCTTTTGTAATTGCCGTTTCGGACTCCAATGCCAGGCTCTGGAGTTCTTCGTCTGTCAAAATCTCCATCTCCCGTAAAATCTCGATCATTCTTTGGGAAGATTGAGGTAATGATGTTATTAATTTCCGGTATTCCTGAATCGGCGCATGAGGTTCGGTAAGGACAATACGGGCGTTATCCATCATGAATTCAAATACGTTGAAGATGGCTTCCCGCGATTGGTCGCTTCGCAACGAAATTTCAAAGCCGAGATAACACTCCTCGCCATCCAGGTCGTCCAGCCCCGGCACCTCATCGGCGACCGTGACCACGTTTTTAATTTCCCCGGTCTCCGAAAGGTAGTTGATAAATGACGCCGGGTCCAGGCCGTGCTTTAATATATCCCTTGAAAATCGCAAAGAAATATGCCAGTTGGGGTTTGAAACGCCCGGCATCGAAGAACCGGCCGGGGCCAGGGTTTCGAGAGTCTCGGTTTTCTCCGCCTGGGATTCAATGACCATTCCCGGTTGAATTTTAGCCAGTTTTTCAAGTAGCTTATCGCCCCGGCCCTTGATGCCTTCATCAAGTACATATTTTTCGGCGTTTGTATAAAGACTGATCAGTTCGGAAATATAATCGCCGCTTTCCAGTAAAATCGCGATCATATCCGAGTTTACGGTAAATTTTCCCTGACGAAGTTTTTCCAGGAAATTTTCAAGAACGTGGGTAAAAGCGACGACGCCGCTGTAACCAAACATCCCTGAAGAACCCTTGATCGTGTGGGCGGCCCGAAAGACGGCATTTATGGAATCGTTATCCTGGGGTTGTTTTTCCAGTACCAGCAGGGCCGATTCCATGCTGGAGAGCAACTCGTCACATTCGACAATAAAGGTTTGTTTTACGGCGTCTAACTTCATAATTTCTCCCCTTTGGAATCCGATGGGGAATCAGCCGGTAAAACCTCTTGTTTTTTAATTCCGTATTTCAAGGAGTACTTTTCCCGGTCTTCCGTCGGAATCTTGATCTTGTCGCCAAAGAACCCGATGAGCCCCAGAAGGTCGATCAACCTGATGACAACCGGACTGTGATTGACTATTTTTAATGTTTTGCTTCGCCTGACGGATTCTTTTTTGGCGGCCACGAGAACCTGAATACCGGCCGTGTCAATTTCCGCCACCCCGGCCAAATCCAGGGCAATTTTATCGAAGCTTCCGTAAAGAGATCGCAGCTCTTCGACAAAGGCCGGCGAACTATATATATTTAAATCTCCCTTGGGGGATATTAAACAAACATCTTCTGTTTTTTTAACCTCTATTTCCATTTGTAACCGCCATGGCCTACGGTAGACTTAACCTTTGCACCGCTATCACCAGTTTTTCGGGTAAAAAGGGTTTCACGATCCAGGCTTTGGCCCCGGCAGCCTGCCCTTCGAGCTTCTTGGCTTCTTCCGACTCTGTCGTCAGCATAATAATAGGAGTAAATTTGTAATTGGCATACTTTGGATCGCCCTTGATTTGTTTAACAAAAGATATTCCGTCCATATTGGGCATATTTACGTCGCATATGATGAGGTGTATTTTCTCGCCGCTTAATTTCCCCAGGGCGTCCACACCGTCAACCGCCTCGATTACCTTAAACCCGGAATCCCTCAACGTAAGCGCTACCACCTGTCGAATGGAAGCGGAATCATCAATTATCATAACTGTCTTACTCATCGTACCCTCTTTTAATTTAACAAAGCTTCTACCATTAATGTATTAATTCTTTATTCGTAAATGAATAATATGTTCCTGTTTATCACAATATACGAATACTTGCCTGCAAAAAAGCAAAAAATCTTTAATTTATTATCGGTCAGTGTGGTTATAAACTTCTTTTTTACAAATAAAAATTCAAATCTTTAACACGCCATGCACTAGGTCATTTATTTTTCAAAATCATTTTCCGGGAATGCTCAATAAAACTGACAAAAAGCGGGTGAGGTTTTAAAGGTTGTGATTTAAATTCCGGGTGATATTGTGTTCCGACAAACCAGGGGTGAGTTTCCTGGTTTAGCTCGATGGCTTCAACCAGCTTGTCGTCCGGCGATGTCGCCGAAATTTGCATCGATGATTTGCCAAATTCCTTTCGAAAGCGATTGTTAAACTCAAACCGGTGTCGATGTCTCTCGGAAATTTCCTGGCTGTTGTAGATTTGATGTAAAAGCGAACCGCGGACCAGTTTTGCCGGGTAGGCGCCCAGGCGCATGGTACCGCCCTTGTCGGTTATCCCCAGTTGATCTTCCATTAAATCGATTACGGGATATTTTGAGTCGGCGTCAAACTCCCTGGAATTTGCATTTTCCATGTGCAACACATTCCTGGCAAATTCGATTACGGCGCACTGCATTCCCAGGCAAATTCCAAAGTAGGGAATCTTGTTTTCCCTGGCATATTTAATGGTAATGAGTTTGCCCGCGATTCCCCGTTCGCCAAAGCCCCCGGGAACCAGGATACCGCAGGCGCCCGCAAGAAGCTCCTTGACGTTTTTCTCGGTAACAAGCTCCGAGTCGATATTGATGAATTCAACCCGGCTGTTTAGAGGAAGGCCGCCATGCCATAGGGCTTCCCGTAAACTTCGGTAGGCGTCCGAAAGCGACATATACTTACCCACAAGGGCAATCTTTACGACGCTCTCGGGATTCTTGAAAACCTGAACAACGCTTTCCCATTTCTCAAGGGTCGGGTTGCCCTGGAACAAATCTACCGTATCATTTAATTTAAAGTAGTTGAGAATTTCCTCGTCAAGATGTTCTTTGTTGTAAATATTGGGAATCTCGTAGATGGTATGATCGATGTCGGGCGCGGAAATTACTCTTTTTACCGCCACGTTGCAAAATAAGGATATTTTTGATTTTACCTCGTCGTCCAGGTAGTCTTTTGCCCGACAGATAAGGATGTCGGGTTGAATCCCCTGGTTGAGCAGCTCCTTTACGGAATGCTGGGTCGGCTTGGTTTTTACCTCGCCCGCCGGCGAGATTGTGGGTATCAAGGTCAGGTGGATGAATAACGTCCGGTCGGCGCCTTTATCCAGGCGAAACTGCCTGATGGCCTCTAAAAAAGGCACCGACTCGATATCGCCGACGGTTCCGCCGATTTCGACGAGAACAAAGTCGATATCCGCGTAGTTTTTTTCAAGAAGCAAAATGCGATTTTTAATCTCGTTGGTCACATGGGGTATGACCTGGACGGTTCGGCCCAGGTATTCGCCTTTTCGCTCTCGTTGAATTACCGTAAAGTACACCTGGCCGGTAGAGACCGAATTGAGCTGACTCAAACGGGAGTTGGTGAAACGCTCATAATAACCCAGGTCAAGGTCGGTTTCAGCCCCGTCATCGGTTACGTAGACCTCGCCATGCTGGTAGGGGCTCATGGTACCCGGATCAATATTTAAATAAGGGTCAAGTTTTTGAATCGTAACCTTGTATCCCCGGGATTCCAGTAGAGTCCCTATTGCCGCAATACTTACGCCTTTACCAAGGGAACTGGCAACCCCACCGGTTACAAAAATGTACCTGACATTCTTCATATGGTATGACTATATACCCAGAACCGCTCGTCAAGAAGTTGGTCAAGAAGTTGCCTAAAAAGGAAAACCAGCCTTTTCGATCGCATTGAACTTTGGGGTTGTCCTTGTTTTCAAAAAATAGTTGGCGCACAGGCACTTAAGAGCCTGTGCGCCAACCGGTTTTCTGAGTAAGATGAGAAAGTCCAATGCGATCGAAAAGTGGCCGATAGGTCCGCCAATAGGCGGGCCAAAAGGCCATTCACGGAGTTTTTCGAAGAAAAACCAAGCTGTCGCTTGAGACAGCTCAGGTAGCGCGTCACTATGAAATAATAAAGATGCGCTACAAGCTTTTCGAGTAAAGCATTGAACTTTGGGGTTGACGTTGTTTTCAGGATACAGTTGTCGCACAGGCTCTTACGCTCCATTAAGAATGAACGTGATAACAAAAAAATGCTTGTCTATTCATTGGATATTAATACTTTGATAATATAATTTCAGAACCTTCATTAGAATGCATATAAAGCATGATAAACTAAAAAGAAGGCTTAAAAGGTAACATCCATGATAAATATGGTTACCTATTCGATCAGGAAGTGCTATGGAAATAAAATTTCGGGATTTTGGAAGACACAAGGTAATTGAAGTTGCCGGTGATGTGGATTTGTATAACGTCAGCGAGTTAAAGCAGGCAATTTTTGATATCGTCGAAAACAGCGATACCCACTCCATCATCATCGATATGAAAGAGACCAGCTACCTGGACTCATCGGGAATCGGGGCTCTTGTCGCCGGGCAGAAAAAAATTAAACTCAAAGGCGGTAAATTCGCCCTTTTAAACATTAAAGACGAAGTTCTCAACGTATTGAAACTGGCCACCCTGGACCAGTTTTTTACGATCTATGAAAATGACCAGCACATCAGTTCCCTGTAATTGCCGTGATTAAAAACGTTTTACTGATTTTCGGGGGAATCTCCGGCGAACACGACGTCTCGTGCATATCCGCAGCGTTTATTGAAAAAACCTTACGTCAATGCGGCTTTGACGTTTTCCCGGTTTACATTGATAAAAACGGCAACTGGCATAAACAAGACTCGGTTTCATCGTTGCCCGAAATTACCACCGCGGATTTTTGCAGCCTGGTTAAAAAAGAAACCTCCTACCTTGAATTTACCGGCGGTAAAATTGCCGTTGATTTTATTTTCCCGATGATTCACGGGACAACCGGCGAAGATGGCAAGCTCCAGGGGCTGATGGAATTCCTGGACATCCCCTATGCCGGGGCCGGGGTATTAAGCTCCGCCCTTGCGATGGACAAGTACTACTCAAAGTCATTTTTTCAACACGCGGGCATACCCCAGGTAAGTTTTATAAAATTCGACAAAAGCGACTGGCTAAAAGACCCCGGGCAGGCTATCGACCGTATTGGCAGGGAATTTCAGTTTCCGGTATTTATCAAACCCTCCAACATGGGTAGTTCTGTCGGCGTCTCCCGGGTAAAGGACCCTGCGGGCTTGAAACCGGCCCTGGACCTTGCCTTTGACTACGACGACCAGGTCCTGTGTGAACAGGGGATTGCCGTACGTGAAATCGAAGTGTCGATTCTTGGCAACTACCCGGACTACAAGGTAAGCGTGCCGGGGGAGATCATCCCCTCTCATGAGTTTTATTCGTACGAGGCAAAGTACCTCGATAAAAACGGCGCCCAACTTGCCATCCCCGCCGCCATAACGCCACAGCAGTCAGGCGACATTCAGCGGCTGGCCGTCGAGGCCTTCAAGGCCGTAAAAGGTGACGGCTTTGCCAGAATCGATTTCTTTATCGACAAGGCGACTGACGATATATACCTCAACGAAATTAACACCCTGCCCGGCTTTACCCCCGTCAGTATGTTCCCCATGATGTGGGAAAATTCCGGCGTCTCGCCGGTTGAGCTTATCAAAACGATTGTCAACCTTGGCCTTGCCAAATACCAGAGAACCAAGGCCCTTAAAATCAACCATCCCTAGGATTTTCGCCAAAAACCGGAGTCTTATATGGTGACGGGAAAATTTACCATCGTTTTTCACTACTACCGCAACGACAGAACGTTGAACCATATCGACATATTTTTACGGCCCCCCAATTATGACTATTTAATCAGTTATAAACTGCCGAAAAAGAATATACGACAACGCGCCGAGTTGCAGAAAAACCACGGTCTGGATTATTTAACTTATGAAGGGGACATTCATCAAAACCGGGAAAAAATCAGAATCCTTAAAAAAGGTATCTTTATCGCACATCCCTGGATCGTGTCGCCGGCGTTGTATAACTTTGCCACACTAACCCTCTACCCAGAAAAAATTACGAAAAACCAGGTTCAGAAAATAAACGATATGTGGAAAAAAACCGACTTCAAGATCGCCATCGACGAAATCAAACTCTATGAGATTGCCGGGGAAGTTACGCCCGCCGCGACTGAGTCAAACCTGACCAAACCGGCAGGCGAACCTGCCCCGCAAACGCCGCTGGAGTCTGTACCAGAAGACACCGCCATTATTCTGCCGCAGCCGGTTCAAACCCAGGCCCCTGTGGATACCTTCCCGATAAAACCCCTCGCCCCCGAACAACCGCAAGAAACGACCATTGCCGCCCCCAAACCGGAGCCTGGGCAAGCCTCACAGGTTTCAAGCGACAAGGTCCCGGCGCCTGTGGAAAAAATTCCAGTCGAGAAGGAAATTGAATTTGTCCCGATTCAGGAAATGGTTCTCGACGAAAGCGGCAAAACTACCGGGGAATACAAGTTAACGCCATGAGGGCCTGGATTCTGGCAGCCGGAATTTTTCTTGGGGCCGAAAGCCTTCTTGCGGAGGAAATCGGCAACGGGTTTCTTGCCATGAACCTTTCGTTTGACTGGCAACATGATTCGCATAACGGCAACTCTTTTGATGTTTTCAAGGTCCCCATTTCGTTTTCCGCGGCCTCGACCAATTATGATATCGTCACCAGCCTGAATATCTTTCCCGAAATTTTACATCTTGATCAATACTACTCGGCAAAATCGCGGTTGCCTGCCGGCTCCGTTGTTCCCTTTTCTTTTGCCAGTTTTGAAATCCAGTACCTCTCGGCCGAGTGGAAAATCTTTCATGTCAATACCGGGTTTAAAATCGGCCACTATGGCTACCTGACCGGCGACTGGATCACCCCTGCGTTTAGCCTTTTTATCGCCTTTAAAGGTTCCCTATATACGTTTCTGGGGGATCACTTCATGATCCAGACGCCGATTGAAATCCCCCTGGGAATCTACAACAATTACATGAAGGAATATTTTACGCTACGAACCGGGATCGATGTCGTATTTGATCCCGCCGGGCCGATTAGAAACCCCGTCAGTACAAGCGTTTTTTATACCCTCGGGTTTGAATACACCTACCTGCACATTCAAACCTACCACATGGTTTTACGCGACCTGAACTACCTCAATAGCCGTTTTACCGTTTCGATCCTGTATTGACCAACGTCGGTTGCCTGCAGGCTAAACCATTGAAAACCCGGTTTATTAAAACCCGGAATGCTCGCTTGTTTTTTTCTTTTGATCGGCAAGCCAGGCCATAACTTCCAGAATCCGGCGGGAACCGAGAATGTTTTTATAAGCGGGCATTTTTCCCCTTGGCGGGTTCATCTTCATGTGCTCCAGCCGAATGCCATTGCTGATAACATTATACAACGAGAAGTTATCGCCGCCATGAAGCCATGCATTATCCAGCAAATCCGGCCCGGTATTGCCCTGGCCGCCTTGCCCATGACAAACCATACACATGGTCTCGTAGTGCTTTGCCCCGTTGGCGATGGCCTCGGCGTTACCTTCCAGCGGGTTATCGCCGTTTAGATTCAAACCTGTGACATCCCCGAGGTTGGCTATTTTATGACCCATCAGCTCTTCGGTAAGACCGGTTGCCTTTTTGCCGCAGCCTCCGGCCTGCGTCAGTGAAAAAACTACCAGTGCGGTTGTATAAAACGATCCGGTTAACATTCGCTTCCAACGTGATGGCGCCCTGCCTGCATTAATTTCTGTACATTTCATTTCGGGAAAACTCCTTTAGATAAGCCAGTAAAGCCTGGCCCCGCGTCATGGTTTCAAATCCAACATCAGAATTGCGACTCCCCCGGGCAAAAGATATTTCATCCCGGGTGAGTTTTTCCCGGAATAAACGGTCATAGGAGGGCATCATGGAGCCGGGGTAATATGCCCTGGGATTTTTTAAATAATTTTCAAGGAAATCAAAATTTGCCGACGTAACCGGAAGGTATTCGAGATCCGGCCCGATACGGCGTGAAAAAAAATCCAGCCTGCCCTGGCCAAACCTGTCAAACCCGGCTGCGGGTGAAAAATCTTTTTTGAGGTAAACATCTGGCAGGTACCGAACGATGTCGGTTACCGAATTTCGAACAAACCGGCTATGGCATACCGGGCAGCCGGAATTTTCGTATACCCTTCGACCGGCCTCAACCTGAAACGAACCTGGCGTTGGCATCAACCGAAAATTCAAACCAAACCAATACAAAATACCGGACAGGGGAAGAAGCAGGATCAAACTGCGAAACACTATCGTCAAACGCCACATCTTCCCCGTCTGTAAATCCTTGTGTAAAACCTTGCTAAACGTCAAGCGCTAAAGATCAAGGTAGCGACAATTTAGTCGACTTTTACTTCCGTAGGTTCCGATTCCCACAGACCGTGTTTGGTGCAATAGGCAACCGCCGTCAGGACCAGTTTTTCGGCAGTGGGGATTACGTTAAAGGTAACCTCGGCCTGCGATTTAGAACCGGTTCCGCCGAGCGTACCTGAAAGAAAACGAGCTTCGCCCAGAATGGACTCGCCATTATAGAGCTTTACAGATTCGATGAAATGGTCGGCGTCATCGGGGTGCAGGTATTCGTTACCGACTTTTACGGTGACCTGGAATTTCTCGCCCTTTTTGGCGGAACCTTTACAATGGATAAACGGCGAATGACGATCAATATAATCCTTTTTCGCTTCGCGATCTACTGTGCTGATATCTACATACCTGTTAATTTTTGGCATCACTTACTCCTTAAATGTGTATGATCATGAAAATACATTTTTTCTGGTTGCCGCTATTTTTCCTTAAACAACGACTCTTCGTTGACCCTGTTTTAACCCATGATAAAGCGAAAAGGAAATTTTATATTTTTTAAACCTGTAATAAATCCCGGCCGCAGTTTTTAAAAATGACGTTGACTCGACGTTTGGCAAAGATGCCTTTGAGTTTGGTATAAAAAAACGGACCGCAAGCGTTCCCATCGATATGAAAAAGACAAAACACGAAGATAATCCGGCCAGCATCAAATACTACGTTAAAAACTATATTTTGAAAAACCGCGAAATGTTTGCCGGTAAAAAGGTACTGGATGTTCCGGCCGGTTCCGGGGTCACCACCCGGATATTGCGCGAAGTCGGGGCAAAGGTATACCCTTTTGACCTTTTCCCGGATTTTTTTCATGAATCTGACGAGACCTGCCGGTTTTGCGACCTGACGGAGAATATTCCCGTTAAAGACGGTTTCTTCGACGTTGTTATCTGCCAGGAAGGCATTGAACACCTCCCCAACCTCTACCTGGCCCTGGCCGAAATGAACCGGGTCTTGAAAAAAGACGGACTTTTGATCATCACGACACCGAACTATTCGAATATTCAATCGAGACTTTCGTACCTGTTTTTTGAGTCTGAAAATTCAGGCCGGTTTATGCCCCCGAACGAATATGACAGCATCTGGTTTTCGGGCGAAAAAAAAACCTCTGGCGGCGCCTCAAGATCAAAGGCCGGAAAAAAACCGGAGGCGAAGTATTATTTTGGCCATGTCTTTCTGATCGGCATACAAAAATTTCGCCTCCTGTGGAAAATCAACGGTTTCGAACTGGTTGAGCTGGTAAAAAATAAAGTCAAACCCCGAAACCTGGTTTTACTTGCTTTCTGGTTTCCTGTCATTGCCCTGCAAAGCCTCCGATTGCTTCAAAAAAACCTCAAGGTCTGGCGCAGACGATCGCCGGGTAACCGGTCCCCGGATTTTTCTTCGGTCTTCAAAGAACAATTAAAACTCAACCTCTCTTCGACCGTCTTGCTTCACAGCCACCTTTTTGTGGTTTGCCGAAAAAGCCTTTCAACCTCCGAGGCCTACCATACCTACAAAACCGAAAATACCCGGCTGTATACCGAGACCTGATTTGAAGCTACGACTTAACAGGTAAAGACCCTGCATTTGTATCAGATTTTGTAAACAGCCTTTACCCTAACGTTTAACACAATGATTATTTATTATGCAATGTGAGGTTATTTATAAAAAATTCCAAAGGTTATATAATGGCACAATATTTGGCCGATTTTATGATGAAAATAACCAGTCTACTTTTGGCTTCCACCTGAGTCTACCCAAAGTGTTCTGATGAATATTCAAAAACGGTTGCAAAATATTCGTCACCAAACTTGACGAATGCATCCGCATTCGCACGGGCGAGCGCGGTAAAGAAGCCATCGGCTAACGTTAAGGGCATCGAAAAAAAAAGGCGCTATTGCGCCCTTTTTTTTCAGCATTTCAACAATGTGATTATTTAATAAGCATCCCCGTACAAACTTCAAAACCCTGTCGTGGCATAGAATTTGCTCTTTATACTACAGAGTAGTACACAATAAGGAGTTTGTATGAATAGAACACATTATCAAAAAAAGAAAGCGGGCGTCTGGCTGGCCCTGGCCGCCCTGCTTTTGGTCGTTTCGCCGTCATGGCATGGCGCCCCGCTATATTCTGCCGAGGCGACACTGGAACAGCGAGTTGCCGACATTGAGGCGTACATGAACAACTCAGGTCGCGTCACGACAGCGGCAAACCCGCCCGTCGAATCCAAGGTGGCCGGCCCGGGCCCCGGCCATAATGCCTGGATGATGACCTCGGCGCTCCTGGTATTGTTTATGACCCTGCCAGGTCTGGCCCTGTTCTACGGCGGCCTGGTTCGATCAAAAAACATACTTTCGATCATGGCGCAAACCATGGGTATTACCGGCCTGGTGACCATATTATGGTGGCTATTTGGGTATAGCCTGGCCTTTAGCTCCGGCAGCGGTCCCGAAGGGGGAAGTTCCTTTATTGGTTCGTTTACCCAGTTTGCCTTTTTAAAAGGCGTTGATTCGATGCCCAACACCGACTACAGCGCATGGATATCACAAAATGTCTTCTCGATGTTTCAGTTGATGTTTGCCATTATCACCCCCGCGTTGATTCTGGGAGCCATCGCAGAAAGAATGAAATTTTCCGCGGTGATGTTGTTTGTCGGAATCTGGATGGTTGTGGTATACTTCCCGATGGCGCACATGGTCTGGGGAATTGACGGCTTCATGAACGGCGTCTGGAACGCAAAGTCGTCGATCAAGGCGATTGACTTTGCAGGAGGTACGGTGGTTCATATGGCCTCGGGATGGTCGGCCCTTGTGCTGTGCATCATCCTTGGCAAAAGAACCGGCTTCGGTAAAAGACCCATGGCTCCCCACAGCCTTGTTATGACCATGATCGGCACCGGCATGCTTTGGGTAGGCTGGTATGGATTCAATGCCGGCAGCGCCCTTGCCGCCGACGGAATTGCCTCAACCGCCTTTGTCAACACAACCCTGGCGGCAGCCGTGGCGGGCTTTGTCTGGCCCATGCTGGAATGGATCTTTATTGAAAAACCAACCGTTCTCGGATTTTGTTCCGGAATCGTTGCCGGTCTTGTGGTAATTACACCGGCGGCAGGCTTTGTAACTACCGGAAGCTCCGTGTTTATCGGGATCGCGGCGGGAATCGTACCCTTGTTTGCCGTAGTGAAGCTTAAAAAATGGTTAGGTTATGACGATGCCCTGGATACCTTCGGAATACACGCCATAGGCGGAACCCTGGGCGCCCTGCTTACCGGAATCTTTGCCGATGAAAAGGTCAACCCGGCGTTAAGCGCAAACCTTCATGAACTGGTGGGTAAAACCCTCTGGATTGAGCAGCTAAAGGCAATAGCCCTTACCATTGGATTATCCGCTGCCGCAAGCATAATCATCGCCTATGCCATTAAACGGGTAATCGGCTTGAGAGTACCGGAAATCGTCGAAGAACAGGGTTTAGACATTCACGATCATGGCGAAGAAGGTTATGCCGACTTCCAGATCATAATTCGCTAGAACAAGGAGTTTAAGATGAAATTGATAACAGCGATTATACAACCTGCAAAGTTTAAGGATGTCAAAGACGCCCTTGCCAAAGAAGGAATTACAAAAATGACGGTTATGAACGTCTCCGGATGCGGTCAACAGGCCGGGTATGGAGAAACCTACCGAGGTCAGGATATTGAAATCAATCTCCTGAAAAAGGTAATGCTCCAGATTGGCGTAAACGACAAATTCGTTGAACCGACCATCAAAGCCATCATTGATGGCGCCCGAACCGGGAATATCGGCGACGGCAAGATTTTTGTAACCAACCTTGAAGAATGCATTCGCATTCGAACCAGCGAACGCGGTGGCGAAGCCATCGGGTGATTTTGCCTGATTTTATACGGAGACAGTATTGTCTCCGTATAAAATTCATTTTTTTCAACAAATTTGATCTACAATTAGAATAATTTTAAAAAAACAATTGACAATACAAATAAATACTCTATAGTATAATTAATTAAGAGGTAATCAATGGCATGGGAATCTTACAATATTGAACAGTATGAGATCAACATAGTTGCTCCAAACACGGCGGATTACACGGATATTTACGGATTTATCATCCTGTACTGGAGAAACAAACAGCGCGCCAAACTCTGGTTTTACCGGGATGATTTTGGCAAAATCCCCCCCAGCAACTCGTTTAGCGCCGATGGTTATACGAATTTCTATGCCCGTTATCCCAGGGGCGCATTCCAGGACTGCGTTGAGCTGCTCAGACACGAAAAAACAAAATTTTTTCATTGGAACGAGGCCACAAAGGGCGTATTCCTGAGTTCCGGTAACTACCTGGTTGGTCAAGGCTTGCTTCCTTGATCTAAGGCAATTCAAACATTCAAAAAGGCTTCCATGTGACCGGCAAATTTCTTTACAGGTCACATTGAAGTCGGATCTCATCCCCCATGTTAAAAGTCGGATTATTTGGTCTGGGTACCGTTGGGCAGGGACTGCTTGAAATTTCACGAAAATCAAACCTGCCCTTTGAAATTTCCGCCATTGTCGATAGAAGTTATTCTCAAAAATCGCATATCATTGGCAAGATCCCGGCCTCAGACGACCCCGCCTTGATCCTGGAAAATCCTGAAATTGACCTTGTCGTGGAGGTCATGGGCGGTATCGACCTGCCCCTGTTTGTGATTCGCGAAGCCCTCGATAAGAAGAAAAACGTAATTACGGCCAACAAGTTTCTCCTGGCAGAGCATGGCTTTGCGCTTTTTAACAAGGCGATGGACCAGGGCGTAAAAATCGGCTTTGAAGCGGCCGTGGCCGGGGCAATCCCGATCATTCGTAACCTCGAAAATATCTTCTGGTATGAAGATATTCCCCTTTTGGAGGGAATATTAAACGGCACCACAAACTACATTCTAACCCGGATGCGTACCGAAAAAAAGGAATACGCTGAGGTTTTAAAGGCGGCCCAGGAACTGGGTTTTGCCGAGGCCGACCCCTACCTTGACGTCAGCGGTATGGACGCGGCTCATAAACTGGCCCTGCTGGGCTCTCACATTACGAAAAAATGGATCGAATACCACAACATCTACGTTCGGGGAATTGAAAACATCCGGCTCAATGATATTCTCTGGACGGAGAAGATGGGCTATCGTATACGCCTGATTTCCAGATGCCAGAGTATCGGCGAAAAGGTCTACCTTTCTGTCGAGCCCTCGATCATCCTCCCCGGCCACTACCTCTGGGATGTCGAAAATGAAAATAACGCCATTGTTTTCCAGGGTTCGTATTCCGGCAACCACCTGTTTGTCGGCAAGGGAGCCGGGTCGTTTCCGACGGCCTACTCGGTATTATCCGACATCATGCACATCTGCCAGGGAAATCACAACCCCTACAAAAAAAACAACTTTCAATGGCATTACGTCCATCCTGCTTCGATTGAAGATAAAGAAAGCGCGTTTTATATGAGATTACTGGTTCTTGATGAGTCCGGGGTTTTAGCCGAAATTGCAAAAGTCTTAAGCGAACATTCGATTTCCATTGCCTCGGTTCACCAGGATGCCCCGCTGAAGGCTACCAGGGAACCTGTTGATCTTATTCTCGTGACGCATAAATGTCAACGAAGATCGCTTCAAAAAAGTATCCAGGCTCTTGAAAAGTTACACTCCATTCAGTCTGTCCCGGTATTTATGCCGATTGACGAAAATTAAGAATATATCACAACCCGGCCAGGCCGTTACCTGTCATCGCTTTTCTATGAATTCCGGGCAAAGACCGACCATGACTTGCCCGAGTTTTTCCTGGTACATGGCGACCTCTTTTTCGGCCAGGTCCGGCGGTATTTGAAGGGGTTGGGCGATACGGACATCGACCCTTGAAAAAGGCTTCGGAATCATGAAGTTATCCCATGACCTAAATACCCAGGCACTTGCAAAGGAACAGGAAATGGGAACAACCGGAACCCTGGCCACAGACGAAATGTGGATCGTGCCAACCTGAAATTCGTACTTCGGCCCCCGGGGACCGTCTGGCGTCGTAACAATGGCGTAGTTGTCTTTAATGGCCCGCAGTAATCCCTTGATAGCCGAAAAGCCCCCACGGGAAGTGGAACCCCTGACCGTTTTACCTTTCATGCCGTGTACAACCCCGGCGATAAAATCGCCGTCCTTGGATTGACTGATCAAAACGCTCAAGGGCAGCCCCTTTTGGTGGCAGTACCGGTACAAAAAAAACGAGAGAAAAAAAATCCGGTTGTGCCAGAACGAAAATATGACGCTCTTTTTCTGGCGGACGATTTCCCTAAAAAGGGCGTCGCCCGAAACAACCCGTATACGACAGGTCATGCCGATACCAACCAGGACAAATCGTAAAAAACCGGATAGTAATTTATTCTTCAAAGTTCCCCCGAGTTTTCCCAAAATTCATTGTAAAAACAAAATTCTTAAAATCAAATTGTTAAAATCAAAACAGAAAATATCCTATGGTATGGTTACCGACACAAAATCAGACCAGGGATACTTCGTTCGCGTAGAGATCATATTTCGAATGACCAGGGTATCACCCGTGTTAAGATAAAACCCGGAAATGTAACAGTCGGCGCCAACCGGCGTTCCGCCTATTTGGATCACCCTGGTTGCCCCAAAGGCCAGCGAACAAACCCCGTCAACGATCGAGGCATCCGAAGATGCCCTGGTCTCGGCCTCTTCCTTGACGGGGCTGTAAAAAAGCCCAAAGCCTGAAAAACCTGCCGGGTTGGCTCCCATGGTTACGGTTACCATGTAGTGAACATCGGGCGAGGTCAGGTATTGGATCGTGGCCGAGGCAGGCGGGGCAATATAGGGCAGGATTTCCGCGACGGCTGGTTGCGAGAAGGGTGAACAACCGGAATCGGCCGGGTACAAACTGCAATCGCGCGACCCAAAACTTTTCACCGCAACCCAGCTTGCCGGGGTCAGGGTCAGCGTCGGCGCCGGAATATGACAATCAAAACCCGGCAGCGCTGATGTTCCCCCGACCTGAATTCTTGTGGGAATATTTAAATTGCTGTTTTTAAAAAACAGGCATTCGTCAAAAACCGTACTGGCCATCGAGGCGGCTTTTGTCGCCCCCGCGCTGATTTTATAACCGGCAAAATCCACTTCCAGGTTATAGGCATAAAAGCTAAGCTCGGTATAGGCAAACGGGGTGGTTTGTTCCAGGGCTACCAGACCGACGGGATTGTTTAAGATCTCCGGTTTGTAGGTAATCTGGCTGGTACACCCCAGAAAAGAAGTCATCAGGAAGAAGGCAAGGTTCTTTTGGTAAGCCGGGTTTATCACTGGTATTTTCACCTGGGGTTTACTTTTACAATCCCGGAAAAATCGAAACTTCATGAGTTAAACAACGCCCGAAATTTCCATTACCTTGAACTACAGGGATTGTTTCACCACGGCGTCAAATGCCTCAAAGGGGCGATAACCGACAACCAGTTCCCCGTTAATGACAAATGTCGGGGTTCCCTGAACGCCCAGGTACTGACCCATCTCCGAATCGCTCCTGGCTTTTTGAGAATATTTGTTCGAGGCGACACAGGCATCAAACTGGGCAAGGTTGATCCCGATATTCCGGGCATAAAGCTTGTAGTTAAACTCGCCGCCATTTTCGGCAAAAATCTGGTCATGCATCTGCCAGAACTTGTTTTGCTCCCCGGCGCATTCCGTCGCATTGGCGGCGGCAAGATCGACCTCGTTTCGAATGAAGTGCCTGTATACCAGGCGAACCTTGTCGGGATATTTCTGTAATACCTGGTTGAGAACAGGGCTTACTTTCTTACAAAACCCGCAGGTAAAGCTGTTAAACATAACAATGCTCACTTTGGCATTTTCAGGGCCGGAAAAAGGCGCTCCCTGGGTAAGCTGCCCCATGTCGATTTGCTTTGCCTGCGCCTGTTGGGCATCCGCCGACGGCGCCTTGCGCGAGATGAAAAACATATAGCCCAGAAATGCAATAATGGAAAAAACCGCGACGGTGTTAAAAATGGTCAACCACTTAAAAATATCAATTTTTGATTTCAAATTCGAATCGTTATCAGTCATATGGTATAAATTCTACTCCGGAATCCACCGAACAGCAAAAAATGGCTCGTTAACGGCCCAGAATCTTTTGAAAATCGCTCCAGGTATACCGGTAAACTCCCTGGCGGGGGTTTGCGGCTTTTTTCACGATTGCCTCGGCAAGTTCGGATGCCTCAACCGGGGTATATTTTTTAAAAGGGCCTGCAAAAAGAAACTTCAGTTTACCAAGAATTTTTTCAAAGAAAACCTCGCCAGGCCGGGGATTTTCGCGGCGTCCCTGTAAAAAAGAAGGTTGAAAGATGTCAACGGTATCAAACCCGATTTTCAAAGCCAGGGTTTCCATCTGCCCCTTGCTTTTTAAATAAAAAACCGGCGATGTATCGCTTGTGCCTACGGCGCTGACAAAGATGAAATGGCGACATCCATTGGCAAAGGCAATTCTTGCGGTATCGAGCGGGTAATCGACCTCCCATTTATAAAACAATTCCCGGTCGTGCCCGGCCTGCTTGATCGTGGTACCAAAGGCGGAAATCATCACATCGGCCTTGATGCGCCGCTTGTACTTTTCTATCTGGTCAAAGTCGACTATTTCGCAAACCAGCTTTTTATGCTTAATATCGATCGGACGGCGAGACAACACGGTCACCATGCCAACCCACTTTTCTGATAACAACTGCTGCAGGCAATTTCTCCCGACAAGCCCCGTCGCGCCAATCAACAACACACTTTTCATATTTTTAATTTATAATATTAAAAATATTTGTCAATTACAATATTCCACCTTTTCTTGCAAAACACCGGCTTTTGTACATCGTGTACAGCCGGTGTTCACGCCTCCTGCGTTTCAAAAGGTGGAGCCCTGCCTGCGGCACGGCAATTGCCAGTCTGCCTTACGCACATCGTGTGCTCGGCAGACCCAGGCGCATCGTGCGCCTTGAAGATTGCCGCTTTCCTGGCGCCCCTGCGGCCGGTTACGACCGCTGGGCGCGGGAAAGCGGGTTTTCAGTGCATCCTGGTTTTTTTCATCAATTTGAACATATCTTGCTTCGCGTTTTTTTGAAATAACTCCAATAATAATTTTCTGAAAAAATTTTTTGTACGAAATAATTCCAGGTAAATATTTTTTTTAATGTTTTATCCCGTGTAAGAAATAAAGACAAAACTAATTTCGAACAATAAAAATAAGCCTTCTGGCCCTGTACTTGATCAAGTGCCGGGGTTTATTAGATTGACAGGTGGATGCCGGGAATCGTTAACGAGGGATGGATAATTTTAATATTCTGGGTATGCTGAAGGTTTTACCGGCGGTGATTATTGGCCTGACGGTTCACGAATACGCGCATGCTTATATGGCTTATAAACTTGGCGACCAGACAGCCAAAGATATGGGCCGCATGACGTTTAACCCCATCAAGCATATCGACCCTCTCGGGTTTTTATTTATCGTCATTGCAGGTTTTGGCTGGGCAAAGCCTGTTCTTATCAACCCGGAGAGCTTGAAGAACAAACACCGCGATGAAATTCTCATCTCGCTTGCCGGCCCTTTTGCCAACCTTGCCCTGGGAATCCTGATTTTTTTGCTGGCACGGCTTCTGTACTTCTTTGACTTTCTGGCCTACACCGCCGAAGGTAAACTCGTTATCCAGTGGCTTCTCCTGGGGGGTATCATCAACTTTGGCCTCTTTGTTTTTAACCTGATTCCCCTGCCCCCCCTGGACGGCTCGCACCTTTACCTGACCTACCTCAAGAAAAAAAACGAAGCCCTCTTTCAGTCATTTTACAAATACGGCTCCCTCATTTTGCTGGGTATCGTGATTTTTGAAAGCCAGTCCAAAATGACCATTTTGCCGGTACACGCCATCATCGATCTGATTATAGAGCCGCTCAAAGAAATTCTACAGTTTAAATAAAACCGGTGGGTGGATAAATATTTACAAAATGCAGATAGCCTTTGCGCATAACTGATGCCCTAAGGGGTTCGGAGAAAGCAAAAAGATTAATAAATGAATCGCAAGCCAGCATGAGACCTACTTGAAGCGCAACCCCGTTTTGGGGCGCGCTCTTAATTTTGGCGCGTTAACACAAAGTAAATTTCTTCTGGCATATTTTACGAATACGGCGGAGCGGTCAATTCGGGTTGACAGCTCCGCCGTTGAAAAACTAAGCTCCTTTCGACAAAACAACAAAGGAGTGTAATTTGCCAAAGTCGGGTGTTCAGATTTCATACCAGCGGTTTTTAGGCGACAGCGCTTCCGGGATTGTTTTGTTTGTGTTCATTTTGCTGGCTATTTTTTACCGGACGCCCTTGTTCGGCTATGTGGTCCCGCTGGACATTGCCACGGCCCCGGAAAAACCCCTCCTGGCTCTTGCTTTTTTACTGGCGCTTTTGCTTTCGCCTGTCGGGCTTTTTATTAACTCTATAAGTTATATGGTTTTGGGACGCTGGGAAAAAAGAGCCGTGAATTTGTTTTTATCGTCGGAAAAATACGGCGTTGAAAATCTGCTGGAGAATCATTTTTTTCACAAATGGAAAAACTTTTATGACGTTAACGAAGCCGGGTTAAACGGCAAGCCGATTCTCTGGTATGGTTATTTTGAAGTTGTCAACTCGCTTTTTGCCCTGTATTCCCGCCCGCTATTGGAGGTAAAATCGCATATTCTGGGCGTTGCTCAATTTGCCCGCAGCATTGCGTTTCTGGTGTCGCTGGTTTTTTTAAACCTTGTCGTCAATAGCGTCGTCGTAGAAGGCTATTTTAACTTTTCCGAATTTATACTGTATTGTTCCATTTTGGTTTTCTGTTTCATCGTTTTGATGTATGCGGTCGGTTTTTTGGCCGTTTATGCCGCCGTAAAAATATTTTCTTTGACGTATATGCTGCTGGTAACCGCTCAACCGAAACTTACCGAAAAAACAAACCTCTCGACAGATGAATGCATGCGTCATTATGCAAAGTCCGCCGGAAATATCGTTTCATAAAAACGGCGCGGCACGTTTGAACGAGGCTTGTTAGCGACGCCGGCTTTTCGTCAGGTAAGCAGGCGCAGGCTCTCATGTTTCGTGCATTCCCTCATGGCCCTCAGAAAGTCCTTGCCCGCACACGACCTTCCCAAATCTTCTGTTCTGTAAATTACCCCCGAAATAGTAGACAGAGAGTTTAGGTAAATTTAAAATGAGGAGAGTTTACCATGAAAGAAAAAGTATCAGACGAATTTAAAAAGGAAGCCGTTCGGCTTGTTTTAACCAGCGGAAAAACACAGAGGCAAATTGCCAAAGAGCTTGGCGTTTCTGAATGGTCTATTTCGACCTGGAAAAAGGAAATTGACCTTGAGCATGACTCCAACAAGGAGATAAAGATTTCAGCCGAAGAAAGAATTCGACTGCTTGAAAAAGAAAAATCAATTCTTCGTCAGGAGCGGGATATCTAAAAAAAGGTGAGAAGTTTTTTCTTAAAAACTTCTTCAGGCATTGTTTCGAAACCGTAGAAGATAGATACCGCTTCATGGAAAATCATGAGGATGATTTTTCCATCGAGGCAATGTCCCAAATTTTAAATGTTTCACGAAGCGGTTATTATGATTGGTTAGTTCGACCAGCATCTATGAGAGAATTGGCCGACAAGGATTTGTGTATGGAAATCGAAAAAATATACTATGAATTTGGCAGAAGGTATGGGTCCGACCGGATTCACAAGGAACTGCAAGATCATGGAATAAGGACATCCCGAACAAGAGTGGAGCGGTTAATGGCTGAAAATGATCTGAGATCCATCTACAATACCCGAAAAAAGGTAAAAACAACCGATTCAAATCATGATTTGCCAGTCAGCCCCAATCTGCTGAATCGAAATTTTCAGGTTATGAAACCAAACCTCGTCTGGGTCTCTGATATAACCTACATTCATTCCAAACAGGGTTGGTTATATTTGTGTTAGATAAAAGATTTATTTTCCAGAAAAGTCATTGGCCGGTCTATTGCTGATCACATGCGAACTGAGATGGTTCTTGAGGCTTTTGAAATGGCCGTGAAAACGCGAAGCCCAAAGCCTGGACTGCTTTTTCATTCTGATCGTGGTTCGCAATATTGTTCCAGGATATTTCGCGATGCATTAAACGATTATCAAATGATTTCGAGTATGTCCAGAAAAGGTAACTGTTGGGACAATGCACCCGCTGAAAGTTTCTTTGCGACCTAGAAATGTGAGTTGGTTAATCATGCTGTATTTAAAAACCTTGACGATGCAAAAAGACAAATATTTCACTACATTGAATTCTTTTACAATAGAATTCGAAAACATTCATCGCTAGGCTACCATAGTCCGGCGTTGTATGAAAAGAAAAATGCTGCCTAAACCGTGTCCGAAAAAACGGGGGTGAACCATGATTTGGGCTTATCGCGCCGTTGGCCGGGGTCATTGAACCATTGTCGGTTTTTGTCAACTGGTTGCCTTTGGCGTCATAGGTCATGTTAAACCGGGTATTGGCCGAAGCCGTTTATATAATTGATTTAATTATATAATTGATTTAAAAGGGGAGCCCAGCTCCCCTCGCCCGAACACGGTTTCGGGCTACCCCTCAGAAATTTTCGTGATGTGGGCTGACGGGGCTGTCTAAAAAGTCACAAGAAAACCAAAAGCCTCGCATTTTACTGCGTAAAATGCTACCATGACGACACGATGTCGTCTGGCCGCCAGCGCCATGATGGCGTTAGCTGGTGGCTAAAGCAGCCTTTCAGGCCCGCCTTCGGCCCGCTTTCAGCGTACCTGTTGGCGTACTTGAAAAGCCTGCTTTTGCTTTTCTTTTTGGTCTTTGGGGCCAATTTCGTGACTTTTTAGACAACCCCATTCTGAAAAACATTCAACCCTGGATTTGAAATTACATTCGATATTTGCTCAAAATTAATATAGAACAAATAGATTAGTAAAATACATTTAACGCATTGCCTTTAACGAAACAATGAAAATGTATCACTTCCGATTTTAAAATCAAGATATGTCGACAGGATTAACAGGATATACAGGATTTTAAATTTTCATGCGCATTATTCCAATCAAACTATTATTCTTAAATTTACAAAAATCATGTTCATCCTGTAAATCCTGTCAAATTATGATTTGTTGAATTTAATTTTCAGAATATACACCTACTCGAATTTCCCCGACGCCGAATCGGCCCTTATGCCGACCGCCCAGTTAAGATATATTGCAAATACCCGGTGGGGATGAAAAAGTACATGAGCGAAAAATCGCTCGAAGAGCTTAACAGGGAGAATCAAATAGCATAATTTTACATCGGTTATTAATCTTAATCCTCTAAATGTGCGAAAGATTCTGAACGCTAGCAATTTTGGATGCTACCCCCGAATGATGCTGTTAAAAGTTGATGTACCTGGCCTTGAAAAATATATCAAAAAAATGGACCATGCCGATTGGAGACTGGGGCTTCGCCATTAAACAATTAGCGATTAGATTTGAAGGCAAGGTGAATATTTAAAAAACGGAGTAACAGCGATTTACACAAAATCAATTACACCCTCCAGCTCATCTTCACCTTCGGACTTCAAATCACCCCAGGTTGGGTACTTTATCAGCATTTTTAGCAATGTTTTTGATGAAATTCCCGAAAAAAGGCCATCGTAAAGGGAAAAATACTGCCTGAATAATGTTGTAAGCTTATTCATAATCCGTGTACGTTCTTTTGTCAGACGATCATGCGATACCTCCATGATCTTCAAGGTCTCTATCGCTTCGGAACTAAATTCCATTTCTTTAATTGTTTTATAATTTATTCTAAGATAGTTTCCAATGGCTAATGAATCTACCGAGTCTGTCTTATTGCCAGAAACTGTATATGACTCCTTAAACCTTTTTATCTTCAAAGGATTGATGGAACTTGTATGTGGTCAGCCGCAGATAGTCGATGAGAGGGCCAAAGGTTAATTCAAAGCCTACAAAGATCTCTGAATATTCCAAAAGAATCTTTTCTAATTTTTCAAACCCGACCAGATTATTTTCGATTTCAAATTCCTTTACACATTGGCCCGTTTCTTCGATAATAACTACGGAGTGTGCCGTGTTGGAATTGTCGATTCCGACAAAATGTTTCATAAAGTACCTCCAATAAAACCTTCTGCCGCAGCCTTATATTGGTTTTTTTGCACAACCCACTATAAGCGGTCAGAAGAACCAGGGAAGCCGTTGTGCCTAAAGCATTCAATTTCATTATGAAATGATGCGAGGGTGACATAGCTTTCCCTGGTATTATTATCGTAACAATATCACTTTAATGCTCTGATAACAGAGGTAGCTTTACATATAAGGGTGAATATTTAAAAAACGGAGTGAGAGGATTTACACAAAATATACTACACCCTCCAATTACACCTTCTTTTCTATCGTAATTCATAATATATTTCAGATTACCAGCCAGAAAAAACTTTTATATTTTCCCAATATTTTTCATCCCAGGGCATAAGTTGCTCATATAACAACTCTTTTAAATAAATTTTTTTATTATCTACTCGAAATATAAAACTATAAAGATTGTTTCCGTATTTTATCCCAATAATAATTTGGGCAGGATAATTTTTATAAACTTTAATTTCTTTTTTCAAAATAAATTGAATTGCACAATACTCATTTTCTTGAAACAGTTTTTTCCATTTTACATCTATCTTTTGTATATCAAAAAGAAGAGCAAATAACATCCCTTTTGTATTTTTAAACTGGTTTTTTTCATAGGACCATTCAATGGTCGCAAGTTCAACCCTTTCCCCAATAAATAATTTATTATCAATATGATCCGTAATATAATTTAAATCTTCTCGCATAATCGATTTAAAAAAATTATTAATTTCTTTATCATATTCTAAAGTTGAATTTTCCCCGGCAAATACCGCTGAAAATGATAAAAAAAACAATATAATTATTCTACATTTCATATTTATTTACCTGCATTAATTATAAATTTTTATTGCTCATCTTATCAACCATGCTTTCTCGAGTTATCGGTACAACATTTTTGGCTTGCCCATGCATATGTGGCCCTGTACTAGAACCAATGGTCCCGCGGGTTTCACCTAAATAGGTGCCTGCTGGTAGAGTTTTTCCATCTTTTGCAGCATCTATAACTTCTTTGTTAATCTCCGTAAAATGTCCTTGTGTTACCGTAGTACCATCTTTTAAACCCAAAAACATGGCTCCCCCAAATCCTGCTACATTACCTGCAGCGCCATTAACTTTAAAATCAGAGGCTGGTCCATACCATGAACTTTGTCCATTCCTTTTCGCATCAGCTACATCCACCATATTTTCACTTCCTGAAGTAGTCCAATGTTCCGCTGTATTACCTTTAAACTGACTCCAAAATTCCGGTTTCGGCTTTTCTTTGGTATCAATAATATAAACAGTGCCAGGATTATCGTTTGGATATTTACCACCCGGTGTATACTTGACTTTATCAACAATGATTCCTTTTCCACTGGGTGAAACATCTCCAATCTTGTATTCTTTATTTGCTGCAGCCTTTTCTTTCGAGTCTTTCGCCTTCTGTAAATTTTCCTCACCTTTTTTCTTAACCGCTTCTATATCTTTCATTTTTGTTGGTGCACTGCTGTTGTTTTTCATAAACATATAAGCATCATCACCTTTATCCGTTTTATTCACCTGCTTTCCAAATTTATCATAGTAGGTATCATGCCCGGTCGGATCCTTATACATAATCGGATTGCCGATCGCATTGCCTGTTCAGCAATGCGATTATCCGGTCAAACTGCACTGCCGTTGGTAGTTTGACCAGTTATGCACATACATATACCGATTCCAGCCCGCAGCAGAATCGGCGCCGTCTACGACCGTATCGGCGCTGATAAAACGGCCTACCTGGGGGTCACGCAGCCTTTCATCCATCCTGGATTCGGCTGCGCAGGCGCATCGTGCGCCCTGATGTCTGGCGTTATAGTAAT